>ENA-OQIJ01000064-OQIJ01000064.1-human-gut-metagenome-genome-assembly--contig:-NODE-64-length-37643-cov-3.289317_pt1 | contig 37643 bp, 32 predicted proteins | sample MGYA00242582_ERZ504747 | MGnify/ENA primary metagenome ERZ504747 (study PRJEB26092, sample SAMD00036435) | human gut metagenome | host: Homo sapiens | study: EMG produced TPA metagenomics assembly of...
TCGCTATCGACGTTGCAGCTGCCGTACGTCGCCCACACGACTCGCATTGCGCGCGCACGCAAGCGCCAAGGCTCCCGTAAGCACGCTGGACTGCGAACTCTCATCGATAATCACGTAGTCGTATAGATAGTTTTCCTTGCCGGTTCTGGTTTTCTTGCAGCGTTCGTCGTCGTTGTCGTGACGGGATATTCTTGGACGAAGCTTGTTCTCTTCTTGAATAGGTCATCCTTAATAAAGAGCTGGCGTTTTGTTCCCGGACGATACGTTTTTGGCTAGATGTTCGTTAAGCACCGAAAGCGAAATGCGCGCAATGCGTGCTTTCCAATTCCTTCATGTTTGCGTGCGTTATAGTTTCTTCGAGCTGCTCTATCTCCGCTGAAAGCTCTCTTGCCTTCGCTTCGAATGCGAGTCCGTTTAAGGTGAGTTCTATTTCGCCGTTGGGTACATTGCGATACCAGGCCGGTATGCCGACGCGGTCTACGAGCGAGTACTTGAGTGCTCTCAGAGGACCGACCGAGAACCCATACTGTGACAACTTGGAGACGCGATCGCGGATAGTGAGGATGCGGTTTGAAGGAGGAAGGGAAGGGTGATGCGCAATATCGGGGAATTCGGATAAAAAATGACGTCGCTGGGATTCCCATGCGCGTTGCTCACGAAGCTGTTCTGCCAGCACACGTTGTAGTTCAAGCAGTTTGCGATACGAGACGAGAAGATGGTCGAGCTCGTTAGGATCGCTCGGAGGGGGCGGCGTGGCGTTGCATTCGGGGTACGGAGGCTGATTGGCTATGAATGCCTTCTGGTTTTTATCGTTTCCAAGCGTGGCAACAAGGTATCCTAAGCCGCCTTTTTCTTCGAGTTTTTCGGCGACGTTGAGCGTTGCGGAGTTGTTGGGCGAGGCAACGAGCACGGTTTTCCCACGTAGGAGAAGGTTGGCGATGATGGTGAGTATGGTTTGAGTTTTACCTGTTCCCGGTGGACCGTCGACAAGCGAAAGTTGATTGCTCAACGCCGTCTCAGTAACTTCGAGTTGACTAAGGTTCGCGCCGAACGGAAAAATCACGGGCCCCTCTACCCTGTGCTTTTGCGGGGAGAAGTGTGCTGGGTCGACATACGGAGCATAAGCGGTTTCATTCAGGTTTGCTGGCAGATACTTGAATTGGTTAGTCAAATAGGTTCCGGAGCCGTCGAAAACGCCTGCGGCTTCGCGAAGGTAGGCAGAAAAGGAGCTTCGTGGCATTTGACGGACGATGAGCTCCGATGGACTGTAGAGCGTGTCAGGCACATTGTCCGATTGGAATTCAATGCGGAACAATGTTCCTGCGGATCCTTCGTATCGCACGCAGGAGCGAACGTTCCAAAGAGCTTTCGAGCCTCCTTTCTTCAGCGATGTAAAAGAAAACTCGCTGGGATCGTACGTTTGAGCTGCGGTGTAACAATGCAGGTTTTCGGGGTTCGGCGTGTAGGGTTTGCCCGGATTGCTTTTGTAAGCGATCTCGTATTGTCCCGACTCCAGCGGCTTCACGTAGGCGAGCTCCTCGGTTTGATCCTCGAAATGTCCCGTCTCTTGGTTTCTCTTGAGGACGAGGTGGGTGGCATGCTCCATAGTTACGACCTTCCGGATCGTATAAATATGATCATATGGGTTACCATATAAGCTCTGGCAATATGAGGCGCCGCGTTCGCTAGGGGAGTAAGGGGGCGTACCGTTCTTATGATGATCAAGCCTTCGCTATATCGTTGATGAGCTTGTTTCCCCACATGATTGCTTCATCTACGGATTGGAGGACCGATGACGGCGGTCGCTGTTCGCGGTAGTAGCTATCCCAGCCGTTGTTCTTGCGAATAACGGGAGGCCAGGCTTGTTTGCGCCGGTAAGAGAAAAGTCTTTCGCATGTTTTGCCTGACGAGTGCGAGGTCGATTTCCCCTTCGTTTGCTTTCCGGCTCCGTAAGCCCGTGCAGCTTTTGGGGGATTTGGTGGTCATAGCGGCATGAGCGCTACCGGCTCAGGATCGGGCAGTTCGACTCGTCTGAACATTCCGACGATATTCGGTGCAATATAGTAATCGGCCTCTTCGGCGTCGCCGATTTCGTTGTGTCCGACCTCGAGGTGCACCGTGCTCCAGGGCTTTCCGTTGTAGTTGAGCTTCGCCTCGAAGGGTTTCATGACGTAAGGGGCTGGCACGCTTTCGGGAACGGCGGGTGTTTTGGGGACGACTCTTCCCGTGAAGCCTCCCCCATCCCGCAGCAAGGGCGTCTTCGAGTTCTTGAACAAAATCGTCAAGGCTTTGGATTCTTGCCGTATCGAGGTCGCGGGTGAAGCGAGTCGTTTGATTCCCATAGCGGATTTTGAGAGAGCTGCCGCCCTTCGCAACGCTACGAGACAGCATTTGGGCAACGACGACGTCGGCAAACAACGTACGAGTTCTTAGCGATGCCTCGCCTCATCCGAATTCACGTTCAAGAGCCTTGTCAAGATTAACCCTGCTATTCGGTTGCGTCATGCCAGCTCCTTCGCTATCTCGTTGAAGTCGCGATTTGTTACCAGCCCTTGTTCGGCGGCATCGTGCAATGCCTCTCCAAGACGATCGGGCATAATTCTTCCTCTGCAGAAGAGAACGGCATCGGCTACGGTCATGCTGGGGATCCCTTCGTATATCGTGGTCGCGTCGCCGGAAGGGCGTTGCACTGCTTCAATATGGGCAGGTAGGCTCTTTCTCACGCGTTTGGGCGTGCCTATCGCGATCGTGTCCGGATTCACGGAAGCGAGGTTGAGCATGGTCAGGACGGAATGCCCGAATACGTACGCTTCGGGGCCGACAAGCGCTACGGCATCGGCGTAAACGTCGAGAGCGGACGGAACGTGGTGCTTGATACGGTAGACGCCGTGCCCGATGCGCTTGAGCTTTCCACGCGCTTGCAGCTTGCTGAGCTCTTCTTTGGCGATGCCCAGTTCGCGTGCCTGCGCAGTAGTGATGAGGCCGAAATTATCGGACGCAACCTCGAATATGTCATCATAGTATGTCATGTCAAAAGGATACCATTTTAAGTATCCTTTTGCCACACTGATACTGGATCATGCTTCGCTCGACTCGGTTACGCGTTTGCGACGGATGGGCATCGGCGGGGGTGTGGGGCGGTGCGAGCGCGCGTCGGTGCGGTATGGTCGCGGGATTGACGATGGCAGCGTGCGGAAGGATGAGTGCGATGTTCGAGGATTTGCGCGGCAAGACGGCGGTGGTGACCGGCAGCTCGAAGGGTCTCGGTGCCGCCATTGCGCGGCGCTTCGGCGCCGAGGGCATGAACGTGGTGACGAACTACCGCTCGGACGAGGAAGGCGCGCGCGAAACGGTGCGGGCCATCGAGGAAGCGGGCGGCGCGGCGGCGGCCGTGCAATCCGACGTGAGCAAGGCCGAATGCGTGGATGCGCTGTACGACGCGGCCATGTTCTCGTTCGGCGGCGTGGACATTTGGGTGAACAACGCGGGCATCGAGCGGGCCACCCCTTCGGACCAGAAGTCCATCGAAGAGTGGCAGCGCGTCATCGACGTGAACCTGACCGGCGTGTTCGCCGGCTCGCGTCGCGCCATCCAGCACTTCCTCGAGCACGAGATGCCGGGCGTCGTCATCAACCTGTCGTCCGTGCACGAGGTTATTCCGTGGCCGCACTTCGCCGATTACGCGGCCAGCAAGGCCGGCATCGGCATGCTGACGAAAACGCTCGCGCTCGAGTACGCCGATCGCGGCATCCGCGTGAACGCCATCGCGCCCGGTGCCATGGACACGCCCATCAACGCGCAGAAGTTTGCCGACCCCGACGAGCGCGCGGCCGTCGAGCGCCTCATCCCGATGGGCTACGTCGGCGCGCCCGACGACATCGCCGCGGCAGCGGCATGGCTCGCGTCCGAGCAGGCGCGCTACGTCACCGGCACCACGCTGTTCGTCGACGGCGGCATGACGCTGTACCCCAGCTTCCAGGGAGGACAGGGATAAGAGGCGCAGAAGGGGCGCGCGGCCGAGCCCCGCCTACCCCTTCGCCCGCACTTCGCCTTTGTCGCAGCGGTTGCCCCAGGAGTCGATGAGCTTGCCGTCGCGGTAGACGCAGATGATCTCGCAGTGGTTCGCGCACTTCTGGCATTCCACCTCGCGTGTGACGAACTCGAACGAGCGCAGCGCGTCGAAGTCGAACGCCTCGTCCGACGGCGACGCTCCCGCCGCGCGTGGCGCGGCCTCGGCCGCCAGCAGCGCCACGCCGAACGCGCCCATGAGGTGCCCGTCCTCGTCCACCGTCACGTCCATGCCCAGCTCGTCCTTGAACGCCTGCACCACGCCGACGTTCTTGCTCACGCCTCCCTGAAACACCACGGGCGCGGCAATCTGCTTGCCTTTGCCCACGTTGTTCAGGTAGTTCGTGGCCACCGCGCGGCACAGGCCGGCGATGATGTCCTCGCGCGCGTAGCCCACCTGAATCTTGTGCACGAGGTCGGACTCCGCGAACACGGTGCAGCGCGCCGCGATGTTCGCCGGTTTCTTCGAGGTGAGCGCGATGTCGCCGAACTCCTCCACCTCGACGCCCAGGCGGTGCGCCTGGCTCGACAGGAACGCGCCCGTGCCGGCGGCGCACAGCGTGTTCATGGCGTAGTCCACGGCAATGCCGTTCTCCACGCAGATGATCTTCGAGTCCTGACCGCCGATTTCCAGGATGGTGCGCACATCGGGATGCAGGTACGTCGTGCCCACCGCGTGGGCCGTGATCTCGTTCTTCACCACGGTCGCGCCGCACATGGCGCCCACGAGTCGCCGCGCGCTGCCGGTCGTGCCCACGGCGCGCACGCGCACGGCGTCGCGATCAACCTGCGAGCCCAGGTTGGCCACCACGCGCCGCGCGGCATCGGCGGGGTTGCCCTCGGTCCACAGGTACGTGCGCGCGATGATGCGCCGATCGGCGTCGATGATCACGCCCTTCGTGGAAATCGACCCGATGTCGATGCCCAGGTAGCATTCCGTCGCATCCGTCATCTTGTCTTCTCCTTCTTCATGGCAATCATGTCGTAGAACGCTTCAAGGCGGGTGTCCAGGCCGGTGTCGCTCGTCTGCGAATCGTAGCTGAGGTACAGCACGGGCACGCCGGTGTCGCGGCTGATGCGCTGCAGCACGGGCATGCAATCCACCTCGGGCGTGCAGCCCGACGACTTGAGGTGCACGATGCCGTCGAATCCTTCTTGGGCGTATTTCAAAGCCGCGGCAATGGTCATGCTCGACGTCGGTCCCATGTCGTAGCGCACGTAGTCGGAAATGCTCGCGCGCAGGTTCTTCTCGTTGTAGCGCAGGTTGCGGTTCGTCATGTTGAGCACGCGGTGCAGCTCAACGCCCATGTCGAGAAACTTGCGCTCGAGGTCGAGGTTGCTCGCGGGGTCGGCCGCGGTGAAGTACTCGCCCACAATGCCCACGCGCAGCGGGCGCTCCGGGCGGTTCGTCGGCAGCGCGCGCAAGGCGTCGAGCCCGGCGCGCTGCGCTTCGGCAATGTCGCGTTCGTTCTTGGCATCGCGCATGTCGGCGAAGTAGGATTCGCGCGCGCGGTCGAACGAGCCGCGCTCCGCTTCGAACCCCGCGTTCGCCAGGTAGAAGTCGTTCACGTCGTCCAGATTCTCGATCATCTTGAACACGGCCAGCATGCTGCGCACGCCGTGCGGCACCGACAGGTCGGGGTTCACCTTCTTCTTGCACACCGAGATGTACTCGGTCAGCGGCTTGCCCGTCATGGTGGCGAAGTTCAGCATGTCGAACTCGTAGCCCATGTCGCGCAGGATGGACTGCTGCAGCTCGCCGTAATACCCCAGGCGGCAGGGCCCCGCGAACTGCACGAGCACGTCGGCTCCCAGCTCGAGCGCCTCGATGTAGTCGCCCAGGATGTGCTTGAACGGCGCGCACACCATGTCGCTCGAATGCCGCGAGCCCAGTTCGATGGTGCGCTTCGTGGGCTTCGGCAGCGCGACGAAGTCGGCGTCGAGCACGTGTTCGACGAAGAATTTGAACGCGATGTCGTAGTAGCTGTAGCGGAAGAACGCCACGCGCGTGCGCGCATGCCGGTCGCGTTTCGCCCGCTTGGGCCGCTTCGGCAGCAACTTGAACGGGCCGCGCTCGGTGCCCGACCACCACGCGGACGCCGCGGGCTTCCGTCTTCGCCGTCGGTGTGCAGCGGTTGACGACGTCGCGTTTCACGCAGGCGTCAACGTAGCCTCCTTTCTTCTGGTACCGCAAAATGTCGACGAAGCTCTCGACGCGCGTTTCCAGTCCAGCCGTCCGCTCTGGGAATCGATGGTGAGGTTGAGCACGGGCTTGCCCTGAATGCAGCGCACGATGGCGTCGTCGGTCATGGAGTCGGGTCCGCAGGGGAAGGCGCTCACCAGCACGATGCCGTCCACGTCGTCGTGCAGCTGCGTGATGGCGCCGACGATTTCGCGGTTCACGATCCACGGCAGGGTGTCGGAGAAGTCGAAGCTCGTCTTGAGCGCGCGCTCGCGGTCGGCGTCGTCGGTGAACAGCACCATGGCGTTCATGCGCTCGAGCATGTCCACCAGCGCGCCGCCCATGAACGGGTCGTGCGCGAGGTAGGGGTGTGCCGCCAGCAGGATGCCCAGGGGCGCGTCCTCGGGGCGCTTCGCCGTCGCGCGTTCGGCGGCCAGCTTCGCCAACGCGTTCGCCTGCTTCGACAGCGCGGCGCGTTCGGCCAGCTCCTGAGCGCGGGCCGCCACCTTCCAGGCGCGCTTCGCGTCGCGCGGCGCGGCGAAGCGCTCGGCGGCCAACGCGATGAGAGCCTCCTTCATGCCGGCGTGCTCCTCCACTTCGTTGACGAGGCACGACACCAGCTCGATGCGCTCGTCGGCGAAGGTGTTGGCCACGAGGTCGGGCAGCGCCTGGAACTTCGTGCAGAAGCCGCGCCGCCGTCCCACGTTCGCGATGCTCGGCACGAATACGGCGTCGCACGCGCCGCCCTCCACGAGCGCGGCCACATGTCCCAGGTAAATTTTCGAAGCGAGGCAGCATTCGTCGTTCGACAGTGCGTCGCCGCGCGCCACCGTGCCCCGGTCGGTGGGGTCGCTCAGCACCACGTTGCACCCCAGCTCTTCGAAGAACGTTGTCCACAGCGTGCCGTAGCGGTAGTGCAGCAGCGCGCGCGGCATGCCGATGCGGCGCGGCGCGTCGGCAGCGGTGCGGAGAGGAAAGCCTGTAGATGCCATGCACGTTCCTTCTTCAGGTGGTCGATCATGCCTTACGAAGCTTACACCAAGCGGGCCGCTTTGCGCGTTAACGCTTGCGTGGAGCACGGCATATGCGGCTGTCAAGAAGAACGCCGCTCGGATGCTTCTCTCCCTCGATCAACGGTTGTTCAAAAGATAGTTGAACGGAGTGCGTCTCATAAGTAATGCCGGATAGGAGCGTTAGAATTTTCCCAAAGATACAAGATGGAAAACCCCGAGGTAGACTTTTTGAATATCAAACAGATTAGATATTTCGTCGCTGTATTCCGAGACGGCAGCCTGTCGGCCGCCGCGAAGGAGCAGTACGTGACCGTGCAGGCGGTCTCAAAAGCTATCGCGGATCTTGAGCGCGAACTGAAGAGCGATTTGTTCGTGCGAGAAAGCCGGGGCGTGCATCCCACGCCGTTCGGCAAGGCCTTTTACGCAAAAGCCGAACCGGTGCTGCGCGACTTCGACGAGCTCGAGGCCTTCGCGCACAATCGACGTTCGGAGGGCGTCTCCTCTTTGAGACTGGCGCTGTGCACGCCGCCTTTCTTCGGACATGAGCAGGCGCGGGCCAGCATCGCCACCTTCGTGAGCAAGAACATGGGCATCAACGCTTCGGTGGCGTTGGAAACGGGCGCGCGCGGCGTTGCGGCCATGCGCGCGGGATTTCTCGACGCGCTCATCGTCGTAGGTACGTACGAGCATCCCGATGTTGATTGCATGAGCATCGGCACGGTGGCGCCGGGCGTCCTCATGGCGCACGCGCATCCGCTTACGGCGCATCGGACGGTCACGCTTGCCGACATCAGGCCGTATCCCGTGTCCGTGTCGCCCGAGTTCGACAGCTTCAACAACTCCATCGTCTCGGTGTACCGCAAGCGCGGGGTGAACATCCGGTTCTGTACCACGAACGCCGAGCACTTCAACGCATTCCTCCTGAACGAGCAGGGTTGGCGTTTGCGGTGGCATTCCCGCGCTCGGTCAAATGCATCCGAACACCGAGATGCGGCTCATCGCTCCCGAAGACGCTATCGCCATTCCCATCTGCCTGGTCAGCCTCAAGAACAACAAGGCCCCGGCGTATTTGGCGCTCGAGCGGTGGCTGTTGAGCGATCGCATGTTGTTGGGCATCGACCCGGTTAAGCGTTTCGCCGCCGCGGCTGCCGCGTCCGCACATCGCTCCGGGGGGGGGGCGGCATTGATTGACCCCTTCGACTGATGTCGAAGCGCATCCGTCGTGAGAACCTGCGAAAAGAGAAGGCCCCGAACGTCACGTTCGGGGCCTTCTTCATGCGGTGCGACGTAATCGGTTACGCGGCCTTCTTGTTCTTGAAGGCAATCCAGATGCCGGCGGCGCAGGCGGCACCGAGCAGCGGGCCGACGATGAACACCCACACCTGCGACAGCGCGGTCATGTCGCCGTTGAAGGCCATCAGCAGCGCCGGGCCGAAGCTGCGCGCGGGGTTCACGGACGTGCCCGTCAGCGGGATGCCCATGATATGCACGAACGTCAGCGTGAGGCCGATGATGATGCCGGCGAACGGAGCGGTTTTCTCGTCGGCCGTGGAGCCCAGCACCGACAGCACGAAGATGCAGGTGAGGATGATTTCCACGATGACGGCGCCCACCACGGAAATGCCCACGGCGGAAGCGGCCTCGTAGCCGTCGCAGCCCAGGCCCGTGACCAGCACGCCGCCCAGATCGCACATGCTGATGATGAGCGCGAGCACGGCGCCGGCGACGATGCCGCCGATGAACTGCGCAACCCAGTAGCCGATGAGGTCCTTCGCCGACAGACGCTTGTCGAGGAACAGGCCGAACGATACGGCCGGGTTGATGTGGCAGCCCGAGATGTTGCCGATGACGAATGCCATCGCAACGATGGACAAGCCGAACGCCATAGCGATGCCCAGCGTGCCCAGCGTTGCGCCGGCGACCGCCGCGCTGCCGCAGCCGAACAGCGTGAGAACGAACGTGCCGAAGCACTCAGCTGCATACTTCTTCATAGATGAAACTTCCATGTGCCCTCCTGATGATCTATCCCCAAAGAAGCGCGGTGCCAACCCATGGCATCGCGCTTCGCTTCTCGTCTTGCTCGTACGGATCGAAGTGCGTGAGCTACTTCGCGGCGCCGATGCGGCAAATGGTGCTGCCGCACACGGGGCAGGTGCCCTTTGTGATGGGCTTGCCGTTCTTCGTGGTGCCCTCCACGGGGTCCTTCATTTCCTTCTTTTCCTTGCACTTCATGCAATACGCTTCAATGGCCATGATGGTTCCTTTCTCGTTCTGACGAAACGCGAATTGCTCGCGCGAAAACGCGTCGGCGCGCGCTGAAACAGGCGGCGGCCAATCGCTGAATTCGTGATGGTAGTACGAAGCGTTACCCATAGTCTGCTGAGAGAAAGCCCAAGTCAACCCCTCTAAACATTAAGTTGAGGTCTCGGCGCAGAGCTGAGGATACGGAGTTACTTGCTCTTCCGAGCGAACAGGTTGTTGAACGCTTCGGTCATGGAGGGGTGCGTGAACACGGCGCTTTGCAGCACGGAGGCGGGGATGCGCGCGTCCATCACCAGCTTGACGGTGTTCACCAATTCCTGTGCGTCTTCGCAGAACAGGTCCATGCCCAGCACCACGTTGGAATTCGCGTCCACCACGGCCTTCATGAGGCCCACCGGGTCCTGCAAAATGTGCGCTTGCGAGATGCGCTCGGCCGGCAGCGTGTACACGTCCACGGTGTAGCCCGCGGTGCGCGCCTCGTCCTCGGTCATGCCCACGCGCGCGAACGGCGGATGCACGAACGTGCAGGAGGGGATGGCGCCGCGGTTCTTCGTGGTGCGCGAGCCGTCGCCCAGCACGTCGGAAGCGGCGATGCGGAAATCGTCGTAGGCGATGTAGGTGAACTGCAGGCCGCCGGTCACGTCGCCCATGGCCCAGATATTGTCGGCCGTGGTGCGCAGGTGGTCGTCCACCTTGATGCCGCCGCGCTCGTTCTGCTCGATGCCGGCGGCGGCCAGGTTGAGGCCGGTGGTGTTGGGCGTGCGGCCGATGGCGACCAGCGCGGCGTGCGCGGGATAGCGCTTCTCTTCGCCGTCCACCTGGGCGAATACCAGCACCTGATCGTGCTCGTCGTCGATGCGCTGCACCTCGGCGTTGTACACGATGGTCACGCCGCGGTCGGTGAGGCTCTTGCGCACGGCCTCGGCCGTCTCGGGGTCTTCGTGCTCGAGGATGGCCGGGCCGTGCTGCAGGATGGTCACCTGCGCGCCGAAGTCGGTGTAGAACGAGGCGAATTCCAAGCCCACGTAGCCGCCGCCGATGATGACCAGCTGACACGGAAGCTCGCGCAGGTCGATCATCGAGCTGCTCACGAACACGCGCGGGCTGTCGATACCGGGGATGGAGGGCAGCGTGGGCAGCGAGCCCGTGTCGATGAACAGGCGCTTTGCCTCGATGTCGCGCGTGCCCGACGCGGTTGCCACCGTGAGGTGGGTGGCGTCCACGAACGAGGCGCGGCCGTCGATGACGGTGACGTTGGAGCGGTCGGCCAGCGCGTGGTAGTTGCGCTCGCGCGAGGCGGTGCGCAGCTCGTTCATGTCGTCGACGGCGGCCGTGTAGCGCTCTTCGCGCTGCGTGATGGGGCCGCCGATAGCCGCCGACAGGCGCGCCGATTCCACGAGCGCCTTCGTGGGGATGCACGCGTTGTTCACGCATGCGCCGCCGTACATGGTATCGGACTGCTCGACAACCGCGATCGTCTGCCCTGCGTCGGACAGCGCCTCGCCCATCGCGCGGCCTGCCGTTCCGAAGCCAATGATCGCTGCGTCGAACTGTTCCATGGTGTGTCCCTTCATCGTGGTTGCGGCTGCGGGCGAACCCGTTGCGACCGTTCATGGTAGACGGCTTCGACGGCGTTCGGAGCAGCGTGCGCGAACCGCGCTGAAGTGGTCACGAAAGCGTTGGTTGATTGTTGAGGTGGGGCTTGCGCTATACTGGGGTCAGGATGTTATGAGGCGGCGCACCGCGCTCGCCGCGACCGAGAGGAGGCCACCATGGCCGTAAACAAGTTGCTCGTGGCGTTCGACGAATCCGAGGGTGCCGAGCGCGCGCTCGAAATGGCTGCCAGCCTGGCGAAAACCAATCCCGAAGCGCACGTCGACATCGTGTACGTGGTACCCATTCCGCTGCTCGACGAAACGCAGATGGCGAACTTCAAGGACATCCTCGACATGATGATTTCCGATGGCGAAGACCTCCTTGCCGACGCGGAGCAGAAGATGGGCGACGACGTGGCAGCGCGCACCGATTCGCTGTTGCTGACGGGCACGAACCCCGCCACCGAGATCGTGAAGCTCATCGACCAGCGCAGCTACGACCTGCTGGTGGTGGGCAACCGCGGCCTGAGCGGCCTCAAGGAGTACATGGGCAGCGTCAGCCACAAGCTGCTGCACGCCTCGCCCATCCCCGTGCTCATCGCGAAATAGGCGAATCCCGAGCATATTGTCATCCTGAGCGGAGGCCGAAGGCCGTAGTCGAAGGATCCCGTGCGGTGACAATCGGGATCCTTCGACTTGCTTCGCTCGCTCAGGATGACACGGCGGCGAACAGGTCGTTGAATGCTTCGCTCATGGTGGGGTGCGTGTAGATGGCGTCGCGCAGCGTCTGGTACGGTAGCCCGGCGTCGATGGCCAGCTTCGCCGTGTTGATCATCTCGTACGACTCCTCGCAGAACAGGTGCGCGCCCAGCAGGCGATCGGTGTCGGCGTCGATGACGGCCTTCAGCAGCCCGACGGGCTTGCCCAGCACCTGCGCCTTCGGGATGGCTGCCGCCGGAAGCTCGGCCAGCTTCACGGTGAACCCGGCGTCGCGCGCTTCCTGCTCCGTCATGCCCACGCGCGAAAACGGCGGGTCGAGGAACACGCTGTAGGGCACGGCGCCGCGGTTTTCGATGGTGCGCGTGCCGTCGCCCAGCAGGTCGTCATTCACGATGCGGAAGTCGTCGAGCGAGATGTAGGTGAACTGCAAGCCGCCCACGACGTCGCCCATCGCGTGGATGTTCGCCGCGGTGGTGCGCAGATGCTCGTCGGTGCGGATGGCGCCGCGCTCGGTGAGCTCTACGCCGGCGGCGTCGAGCGCGAGCCCCTCCACGTTCGGGCGACGACCCGTCGCCACGAGCACGGCATCGGCCGGGATGCGCTCTTCGGCGCCGGCGACCTCGACCACTACGGCGTCCTGCGCGGCTTCGTGGTCGATGCGCACGACGCGGGCGCTGCGCACGATGCGGATGCCGCGCTGCTCGAGGCTTTCCAGCACGGCGGTTGCGATGGCGGCGTCTTCGCGGGGGATGAACTGCTCGGTGTCCTGCACGACGGTGACCTGCGATCCGAAGTTCGCGTACATGGAGGCGAACTCGAGGCCGATGTACCCGCCGCCGATGATGACGAAGCGCTCGGGCAGCGTGCGCAGGTCGAGCAGCGCCTCGCTCACGAACACGCGCGGGCTGTCGATGCCGGGGATGGGCGGCACGAAGGGGCGTGCGCCCGTGTTGACGAAGATGCGGTCGGCCTCGATCTGCTGCGGCGTGGTTTCCGCGGATGCGGATGCGGCTCCTTCCGCGACGGCCGGCTCGATGGCGATGTGCGTCGCGTCCACGAACGAGGCGTGGCCGTCGATGACGTCGACGTTCGGCAAGTCGGCGATCTTGTGGTAGTTCTTGGCGCGCAGCATGCCCGTCACGCGGTCCTTCTCGTCGATGGCGGCGGCGTAGCGCGCGGCGCGTTCGGCGAAGGTGCCGCCCTGCGCCTGCGAGAGTGCGGCGGCGTGCACGAGGGTCTTCGTGGGGATGCAGGCGACGTTGATGCAGGTGCCGCCGTACATGCGCGGGGAATGCTCGATCACGGCAACGCTCTGACCTGCGGCTGCCAGCGTGCCAGCCAGCGTCTTACCGCCTTTTCCAAAGCCGATGATAGCCGCATCGTAGTGCTTCATGGGGGTTCCTTTCCGAGGAATGAGGGGGTGGGGAGGGGTGCTTGAGGGCGTGAGGGGGCGTCCCCCGGTCCGTGCGCGTTCTGCGATTGGCGTGCGGAGCGGTTGCCCATACCTGTCCACGTGTCTGTCATGGGCGGAACGCGCACGGACCGGGGGACGCAAGGGGGAGGGAGCTACTTGCTGTCGGGTTGATCGCCGGTGACGGTTTCGCCCTTCCAATCGACGATGCCGCCCATGTCGTTCACGTGCTGATAGCCCAGTTCAACCAGCTTGTCGGACGCCTGCTTGCTGCGCACGCCCGTACGGCAGTACACGATGAGGTCGGCGTCGGTATCGGTGAGCTCGGCGGGTTTGTCGGAGCCGATGCTTTCGAGCGGGATGTTGATGGCGCCGGGGATGTGCCCATCGGCGTACTCCTGCGCGGTGCGCACGTCCACGATGATGACGTTGCCGGCGTCCATCATGGTTTTGGCTTCGTCGGCCGTTATTTTCGCGTAGGCGTTCGAGCTGTCGCTCATCGAGGTACCCTCCGATTCTGCGGGCGCTGCCGAGCATCCCGCCAAGGCGACCACGCCCGCAAGCGCAAGCGCGACAACCGCGATCACGGCGACGAACGTACCGCGCGTCTTTGTGCGAGCTTCCATGACGATCCCCGTTTCTCCTAATGTAATTACATGATGTACAGTTGATAACTGTAACAGTATGGCATACAGATAGCGAAGTCAAGCATGTGTGCGGAACTCCATACTAACGCGCCGCGCCCTCCGGGAGGGGCCGGAGGGCGCGGAGGGGACGTGCGTGCGCGTCGTGCGGTTGGCGTGCGCGCTAGGCGCCGTAGTACTCCAGGGCGGACTGGGCGGCGATGCGGCCGGTGACGGTGCCCATGCACATGGACGAGCCGCTCACGGCGTAGCGCATGTAGAACAGCTCGGCGTTGCCCAGCGTGCCGCCGGCGTACAGGCCGGGGACGGGGTTGCGGTTCTCGTCGAGCACTTCGGCCTTCGTGCTGATGGCCAGCTGGCCGAAGGAGTCGTTCGTGTTCGGCGTGATCTGGATGGCGTAGAACGGCGCCTTCGTGATGGCCTGCAGGTCTTCGGGCTTCTTGTGGAAGTCGGTGTCCTCGCCGGCCTCGCACAGCGCGTTGTACTTCTCGATGGTTTTCACGAGCGGGTAGGAGGGTAGGCCCGCGGCCTCGGCCAGCTCTTCGATGGTGTCAGCCGTGTCGACGACGCCCTTCTCCACGCCCTTCTTGATGAGTTCCATGCGCGCATCGGGCTGCTGCGAGTCGCATATGATGGTGAATTCCTTGCGGCCGCTTTCCACGAACGGGGTGAAGTAGTCGAACTGGCTGGTCATGGACTCGTTCGCGCAGCGATAGCCCAGGTCGGTGACGAAGACGCCCGTGTTCACCATGCGCAGCACGCTCAGCTCGTCGTTGAGCGGCAGCGGCTCGCGACCCACGAGGTGGATCTGCGACAGGCCGCCCTTGAGCAGCGTCATGGCGCCGGCCTGCTTGGCCAGCTCGATGCCGTCGCCCGTGTTGCTGGGGCTCGAGAACGTGTGCCAGCCCACGGCGCCCGGCGCATACAGCTCCTTCGCCCAATCCTGACCGTCGAAGCCGCCCGAAGCCAGCATGACGGCCTTCGCGTTGATGGTGTACTCGGTCTTGCCCTGGCGCGCCTTCACGCCCGCGGCTTTGCCGCCGTCCATGAGCACCTCGATGGCGCGCGTCTCCATCATGAGCTCGACGCCGTTCTTCTCGGCCTCGGCGATGAGGTTGTCCACGATGCCTTTGCCGCTGGTCTTCGACAGCATGGAGCGGTCGGACACGTTGTCGCCCGGCTTCTTGTCGAAGTCGCATCCCAGCTCGACGAGCCAGTCCATGGCTTCTCCGCCGTGTTCGGCCACGAGGCGGCAGATGTCCATGTTGGCATCGCCGTCGGACTGATCGAAGAAGAACTGCGCCACCTCTTCGGGCGTGCCGTAGTTCGTGTAGCCCAGCTCGTCCTGCTTCTTGGCGCCGCAGCAGTAGAAGTTGCCGGAGCAGATGGACGAGTCGCCGCCCGTCACGGTGTGCTTCTCGAGCACGATCACCTTGGCACCGGCGCGCGACGCCTCGACGGCGGCGCTCATGCCGGCTACGCCGCTGCCCACGATGACGATGTCGGCGTCCTTCGTTTCCTGCTTCTCGGCCGGGGTCTCGGCGACGGCCTGAACGGTGTCGGCCTTCGCGGCGCTCGCGGCGGCGTTGCTACCGGAAGCTGCGTTGCCGCCGTCGGCGCTTGCGGGCGCGGCTGCGGTCTGCTGCGGCGCGCAGCCGGCCAGCCCGGCGCCGGCCACCACGGCCGCCGTGGCGCCCAGGCCCATGATAAACGAGCGGCGCGAGACGCCTGCGTTGATGCGTGCGGAATGCTTTCCCTGATCAGACATGTGATTCTCCCTCTTCCTGATAGCGAACCGGCCCTCCGATGTCCGATTCGATGCCGCTATCGTGCCAGGAGCGCTGCACCCCCACCAGCACCAAAGTGGGTGGCCGGGAAAAGAACCACCCACCCCCTCCAAAGTGGAGGGTGGGAAGACGGAAGGCGCGCCGGGCCGCGGAAGGCGCGGAGCCGAAGGATCACCGAGAGCGGCCTTCTGCGTGGAGCTCGACGCGGTCGAGGAGGTCTTGCTTGTCGACGGCGCCGCTCTTCTGGTAGACGTTGTGGATGTAGCCCTTGATGGTGTTGGGCGACAGCCCCAGCTCATCGGCGATGTAGGTGCGCGTGCGACCCTGGCACAGCAGGATGAGCACGTCGGTTTCGCGCGCCGTGAGGTGGTGGGCTTCGGCGAACGAGCGCAGGAGGCCCTCTTGCATCGTGCGCACGTCGTTCGCCTCGGCGGCGTTCACGGGCGCATGTTCGGCGGCAGGGTTGCGGCGACGTTCGAGCCGCTTCACCACGATGGGGTTGATGGCCAGCACGCCCAGCGACACGAGCGAGATGAGCGCGAGGCCCGTCACGGGGATGCCCTGCGCGATAACGGCCGCGCCGAACGCCACGCCGCCCAGGATGAGCAGCGCCGACGCACCCAGCGCGATGCTCAGGTACACCCAGATGGACACGCGGTCGCGCTCGCCCAGCAGGCATACGGCAATGCGCACGTTCATGCCCGACAGGTAGAACGACACGAACACGAGCACCGCCGCAATCACGTGCACGATGGGCGACGTGATGAACGGCAGCGCGATAAGCGCCACGGCAACGATGGGGAAGAGGATATCGTAGAGGTCGCCCACCGACAGCGCGTGCTTCTTCCGCACGACGTACGCCAGCATGATGCCGGCCGCAAGCAGGATGCCCAGCACCGCCTGCACGCCGATGGGCACGGGTTCGACCGGGATGGTGGTGGCCACCTGACTCACCGCGCCGAACACGAACGAGAACACGGCCAGGTACGAAACGGCCTTCACGAAGTCGCCTGCGCTACCCTGCACAAGGCTCACGCGCCGCGGGTGCGCCTCAAGCGGCGCTCCCGCCACCAGCGGCAACGACGACAGCACGATGATGGTGAGCGCAAACGCCAGCTCGAACGGCCCCGATGCCACAAAGATGATGGCCGCCACCACGCCGCCGCACAGAAACGCGAGCGGCACCGCGCGCGCCAGCGACACGCGTCCGCGCTCGTGCAGCGTGGTGATGTGCGCCATCCATCCGAGTTCGGCGGTGGCCAGCCCGTATCCGATGAGGCCCGACGCGGCGACGGCGTACAGCCATCCGCCCCCGATGAGGCCCACGAGGCGCGCCAGCATGAGCGCGTTTCCCAAGAACACGGCGGCGAACGCGGTTGCCATGTGCATGCGGCCCGTGGGTTTGCGGCGCACCACGTACGCAAGCGCGGTGCCCACCATGGTCAGCGCGTACGCGATGAAGAACAGCGCGCCGAACGCGTTGCCCGCTCCATGCGACAGGCTCATTTCCTGGAGAAACGTGCTGGAAATCATGAGGGGAAACGTCAAACCGCACACGATGCCATAGCCCACGGCGCTGCCCGCGAGCGTGCGCGTTTGCGATTCGAGCTTCATAGACCCCTCCCTCCTGTGCGTGCTCCGTATTTTACTCGACGTGCGCGTCGATGGAGGCGCGGTTTCGCCCGCGCGCAAAACGAATGCGCACCACGATGAACGGGCGCGTGGCGTCATGCTGACCGTTCGGTTTCCGTGCCCGCGTGCCCGCGCCTTTGACGGGCGGCCGCGGCCATACTGGGAAGGATCATCGCATGAGAAGGAGCACGTATGGAAGGCGTAGACCGGACGTCGGCCGCGGCAGCGGACGCGGCGCGCGTACACGAAAGCGACGAACCCGACACCCTTGCGTCCGGCAAGGGCGGCGCGCCGGCGCCGGCGCCCGTGCCCGCCGGCAAACCCGCGCGTCGCGGCACGCGCAGCGTGGCGGCCGTGTTCGCCGGCCTCCTGCTGGCCATGTTCGTGAGCGCGCTGTCCGAGACGGTGACGGCTACGGCGCTGCCCACCATCGTGGGCGACCTCGGCGGCGTCGAGCACATGCAGTGGGTGGAAACGGCCTACATCATGGCGGTGACCATCACCATGCCCGTCTACGGCAAAATCGGCGACCTGTACGGCCGCAAATACCTGTTCATCATCGCGCTGAGCATCTTCATCGTGGGCTCATCCACCTGCGGGCTCGCCACCAGCATGGACGGCCTCATCGCCGGGCGTGCTGTCGAGGGCCTTGGAGGCGGCGGCCTCATCATTTTGGCGCAGGCCACCATCGCCGACATCATCCCGCCGCGGCAGCGTGGCAAGTACATGGGCGTCATGGGCTCGGTGTTCGCCGTGTCCACCGTGGTGGGGCCCATCCTGGGCGGCTGGTTCGTGCAGGTGACCGGCTGGCGCTGGCTGTTCGCGTTCAACATCCCGCTTGCGGTGCTGGCCATCGTGGTCATCGCGGCGTTCCTGGCGAAGCCCGCGCCGCGCGCGCAGCGTCCTCCCTTCGACTTCCTCGGCGTGGCCACGAGTGCCGTGGCCGTGTCGTCGCTCGTGCTGGCAACCGCCTGGGGCGGCACGCTGTTCGCGTGGACGTCGCCCGAGGTGTTCGGTCTGCTGGCGCTGTTCATCTTGGCGGCCATCGCGTTCGTGCTGGTGGAGAAGCGCGCCGCCGAGCCCATCATCCCGCTTCTGCTGTTCAAGAACAGCAACTTCGTGAAGTGCACCGTCACCGGCCTCATCATCATGATGGGCCTCATGGGTACCGTGACCTACCTGCCCACGTACTTCCAAATCGTGGACGGCCTCGTGCCCGAGCAGGCCGGTCTCATGACGTTTCCCATGATGGCGGGCGTGCTCACCATGTCGGTGCTCACCGGTTTTCTGGCCACGAAAACGGGTCGCTACAAGTGGATGCCCATCGCGAGCATCGTGGTGGCCGCCGTTGGCTTCGTGCTGATGTCGCAGCTGACGGTGGGCACGTCGCTGGTGGTGACGGGCCTGTTCCTGTTCGTGCTGGGCGTGGGCATCGGCCTGGGCCAGCAGATTCTCGTGCTCATCGTTCAGAACGAGTTCTCGCACGCCATCGTGGGCACGGTGACGGCGGCGAACAGCTTCTTCCGGCAGATCGGCTCCACGCTGGGCGCCTCGCTCGTGGGCGCGCTGTTCACGGCGCGCCTGTCGGCCGACCTCGCCGCGCAGCTGCCGCGCGTCGACAACATCAACATCAACCGCATCACGCCCGAGTTCGTCGAGCACGTCTCCCAGCCCGTGCGCCACGCGATAGCCACCGCGTACAGCGACGCCCTCGTCCCCATCTTCCTGTACGTGGTGCCGCTGCTGGCCGTCGGCTTCGTTCTCATGCTCACGCTGAAGGAGCACCCCCTGGCCACCAAAGTGGATCACGGCGCCCAAAAGGGCGACGAGATCTAGCCGAAGCGCGAGGCAGCAAACGTTACCAGCGCTGGTAGTGGCACGAATTTGCAGATATGTACGACTCTTTGAGTGAGTCAAAACTCGCGAACAGGGGTTTTGTGAATCCCTAAGACTTCAAGTGCATAATAATCGTGCATACTTGCAAATTCGTACCAGCATGTATTCGAAACGGCTTGGTGCATGCGCTATCATGACGACATGGATCCTATTCTGAGCCATACGTCAGCATTAGAATATTGGAGGTCGGTGCGCATCGGCTCGCGAAGCTTTCGCGCCGTGGAGGACCCCCGCCCCCTTCTTGCTTGCCCTCCAAAAAAGGAGGACTTGGCGGAGCCCGGTCCCTGGTGGCTCACGCGTCCTTTGCATGTGCTGGTAGGGGAAGCGACTTCCCGGCGAGTGTCAAGCGAAGTGGTCAGCCATGTCCAGAGCGGCCCGTTGCCCGCGCGCGCCGTTCTGGACACGCAGAACGGGTTCTGCGTCTGCTCGCCCGAGCTGTGTTTCGTGCAGACGGCTCGCTCGCTGGGGTTGGCGAAAACGATCGAGTTGGGATACGAGCTGTGCGGCACCTATGACATGTCGGTCGACGACCTGCGCGAATGCGCCCCGCTGACCTCTGTCGAAAGGCTAACCGCATTCGTGGAGGCCGTGGGCGCAGTGCATGGGAAGCGGACGGCGGTTCGGGCGCTCCGTTACGTTGTCGATGGCTCCGCGTCTCCTCGTGAAACAATTCTGACGATGCTGCTTTGCCTTCCGTACTCTTTGGGCGGTTACGGTATTCCGATGCCTCTTTTGAACTATAAGATTGATTTGGGGAAACGCGAGCAACGTATCGCAGGCAGAGGCTCCCTCAGATGCGATCTGTATTGGCCGGACGCGAAACTGGCTGTGGAATACGAAGGCCAAATCCATGCCGAGCCCGATCGAATATCGAAGGACTCGATGCGTCGCGATGCGCTGATCTCGCGGGGCATAACCGTGGTGACGGTGACGAAGTGGCAGCTCAACGACGGTGGCGAGTTGAATGGCATCGCCCATATGATTGCCGAACGCGTAGGGAAGCGCCTCCGCTACAAAGACCCGGAGTTCACGCGTGCGAGTTTGGCGTTGCGCCGAGAGCTTTTCAGAGGTGCGCGGTAGTGCTTTGGCATAAATTTGCAGCTATGCACGATAGTCCTACGAAGCGATAAACTACGACCTGGTGTTTTTCATATCAGCAAGCTTTTAGCCATCGTAAAATCGTGCATACCTACAAATTCGTGCCAACAAGCGGAGCCGCCCTGCCGCCGCCCCGTACCCTCCGACGCTTTACTACCGCAGCTGCCAGAATGCTACGGCGCTGGCGGCGGCTACGTTGAGGGAGTCCACGCCGCCGGCCATGGGGATGCGCACGGTGTAGTCGCAGCGCGCGATGGTGTCGTGCGCGAGGCCGTCGCCCTCGGTGCCGAACACGAGCGCGAGGCGCTCTTCGGCGTTGAGCGCGGGGTCGTCAAGCGACACGGAGTCGTCGGTGAGCGCGAAAGCGGCGGTCTTGAAGCCCAGGTCATGCAGCAGCGGCACGCCCTGGGCGGCCCATCCGCCCGCGCCGGTTGCCCCGGCGCCGGCTTCCTCGCCGATGCGCGTCCACGGCACCTGGAACACGGTGCCCATCGACACGCGCACCGCGCGGCGGTACAGCGGGTCGTAGCAGGCGGGCGTCACCAGCACGGCGTCGATGCCGAGCGCGGCGGCCGAGCGGAAGATGGCCCCGACGTTCGTGTGGTTCGTGATGTCCTCGAGCACAGCGATGCGCCGGGCGTCGCGCACGACCTCGGAGATGCTTCGGAGCGCGGGGCGGCGGAAGGCTCCCAGGGCGCCGCGCGTCAGCTCGAAGCCGGTGAGCTTCGTCAGCTCATCATGCGGCGCGACGAACACGGGCACGTCGTGGCCCCAGCGTGCGGCGATCTCGTCCACGAGCGGCTGCATCGACGGCAGCCATTTCGCTTCCATGAGCAGCGACAACGGCTCCATGCCGCCGGCAAGCGCCCGCTCGATAACCTTGCCGGATTCGGCGATGAACAGCGCTTTCTCGGGCTCCAGCTTGGAGCGCAGCTGCGTCTCGGTCAGTCGCGCGAACGCGTCGAGCCGCGGGTCGTCCAGCGTATCGACTTCGATGATCATCCGGGAGGCACGGCCCTCGCGCGCCGCGCCCGCCGCGCCCGCCGCGCAGGCGGCGCGCACGTCGGCCACCACGTCGGCAACCTCGCTCAGGCCGGACGCGCAAAAACTCGTCGCACGTCATGATGTGCGCGCCGATGCAGGCCATGTCCTCGATGTTCGCGGCTTGCACTTCGGGCGTGCGCGACGACGTGCAATCCTCGATGAGTACCACGTTGTAGTCGAGCGACATCGCGTCGTAGCAGGTGGAGCGGATGCAGTTCGGCGTGGTGGTGCCCATGAGCACGACGGTGCTCACGCCCAGGCGGCGCAGGATGAGGTCGAGCTGCGTGCCGAAGAAGGCCGAGAAGCGCGGCTTCACGAGCACGCGGTCGCCCGGCTGCGGGGCGAGCGGCGCGGACTCCTCCAGGGTGCGCGGGCTGGCGCAGGCGCGCGAGACGGGCTTGCCGCCCTCGGCCCACGCGCGGTGCCGCACGGCTTCCACGTCCGAACCGTCGGCGGCGTACTCGCGAATGGTGTGGAACACGTGCATTCCCAGGGCGCGCGCCTGGTCGAGCGCCCGCGCGCAGGCGGGCACCGTGGCGGCCGCCCCTTGCACGCACAGCGCGGACGACGGGTCCACGAATCCGTGTTGCATGTCGATGACCAGCAGGGCCGCGTTGCGCGGGTCGATCATAAGGCGCTCCTTCGCACGATTTCAAAGTGGTTTTTATTGTAGTCGATGATGCCGTCCTTTTTCATCCGCGACAGCTCCGCGCTCATCGCGCTGCGGTCCACCGACAGGTAGTCGGCCAGTTCTTGGCGGTCGAAGGGGATGGCGAAGCGGCTCGAACCGGCGCGTTCGGCCTGATCGGAAAGGTACGACAGCAGCTTGGCGCGCGTGGTGCGCTTCGCCGTGTGCTCGATTTTGCGCGTGAGTGCGTGGGTGCGCTTTGCGATGATGCCCAGCAGGTTGCGGATGAGCCGCGCGTGGAAGGTGCACGACGACGGGCATAGGGAGGTGATGCGCCCCAGTCGAGAAACAGCACGACGGCATCTTCGGCCGCCACCACGTTGATGTCGAAGGCCAGGTCGGGTTCGCAGGCGTACACTTCGGCGAATGACTGGCCCGGCCCGAACGAGGCGAGGATGCTGCGGTTGCCCCAGTAATCCTCCTTCTCGAGGCGCACCGAACCTTCCAACACCACGCCCATGGCCGTAGTGCGGTCGCCCACGCGGAACACGGCCGCGCCCTTCGGGTAGCTGCGCTGCCGCGCGCCCAGGCAATGCAGCATCGCTTCGAGGTCGGCGGCGTCGATATCGTGGAAGAGCGCCGAGCGCCCGATGAGGGGAAGATAACGATCCATCATGCTCCTTTGTTGCAAATACAACGGAAACCTCGGTGCCAGTATCGTAGGGTTGAGCGCGTCAGGCAAGCGGACGACAACCGAACGCCTCGCACCGCGCCGCGAACGGCGTTGGGGCCGGGGCGCGAGAAGGGACGAGACATGGAAGATGCTACGATGTTTTGCTTTCAGTGCGAGCAGACGGCCGGGTGCAGCGGCTGCACCGGCGCGGCGGGCGTGTGCGGCAAGCAGGCGAGCACGGCCATCCTGCAAGACGAGGTGACGGGCGCGCTCGTCGGGTTGGCGCAGACCGTGCGCGCGGCGGTCGAGCATGCCGGCTTGGACGCGGAAGCGCGCCTCGCAGCCGACAACCTGGTGATGGAAGGACTGTTCGCCACGCTGACGAACGTGGACTTCGACGATGCGGAACTTGCCGAATTGCTCGCGCACGTGCATGCCGAGCGCGACGCGATTGCCGCGGCGTGCGGCGTCGAGGCGGCGTCCGACTATGCGCTTGCCGCGCTGTGGGGCGCGCCGGACGATACGCGCTCGCTCAAGTCGCTCGTGCTGTTCGGCCTGCGCGGCCTCGCGGCGTACGCCTACCACGCGGCGGCGCTCGGCTACCGCGACGACGCGGTGTCCCTGTTCTTGCACGAGGGGCTGGCCACGCTCGCCGACCCTGCGGCCGGCGCCGACGTGCTGCTGCCGCTTGCGCTCAAGGTGGGCGAAGTGAACCTGCGCTGCATGGAGTTGCTCGACCAGGCGAACACCGAGACGTTCGGCACGCCGGAGCCCACCACGGTGGCGCGCGCGGTGGAGGCGGGTCCCTTCATCGTGGTGTCCGGCCACGACCTGCACGATCTCAAGCTGTTGCTCGAGCAGACGGAGGGTCGCGGCGTGAACGTCTACACGCACGGCGAGCTTCTGCCCGCGCACGCGTATCCCCAGCTCAAGCGCTACGCCCATCTCAAGGGCAACCTGGGCACCGCCTGGCAGAACCAGCGCGCGGAGTTCGCTGAGCTGCCCGCACCCATCCTGTTCACCACGAACTGCCTCATGCCGCCCGCAGCGTCCTACGCCGACCGCGTGTTCACCACGGGTCCGGTGGCGTATCCCGGTATGACGCACATCGGCGCGGACAAGGATTTCGAGCTGCTTATCGAGCGCGCGCTCGAGCTGGGCGGGTACCCGGAAGCCGCAGGCGATGAAGCAACGTTCACCACGGGCTTCGGCCACGGTACCATCCTGGGCGTGGCCGATACGGTGGTCGACGCGGTGAAGCAGGGTGCCATCAGCCGCTTCTTCCTCGTGGGCGGGTGCGATGGCGCGCGTCCCGGCCGCAGCTACTTCCGCGAGTTCGTGCAGCAGGCGCCCGAGGACAGCATCATCCTGACGCTGGCGTGCGGCAAGTTCCGCTTCAACGACCTCGACCTGGGCACCATCGGCGGGCTGCCGCGCATCATGGACATGGGGCAGTGCAACGACGCATACGGTGCCATCCGCGTGGCCGTGGCGCTGGCCGAAGCGTTCGGGTGCGGCGTGAACGACCTGCCGCTCACGCTCGTGCTGTCGTGGTACGAGCAGAAGGCGGTGTGCATCCTGCTGACGCTGCTGCACCTGGGCATCAAGGGCATCTACCTGGGGCCGACGCTGCCGGCGTTCGTGTCGCCGGGCGTGCTCGACGTGCTCGTGCGCGAGTTCGACGTGCGCCCTATCAGCACGCCGGAAGACGACCTGGCCACGATTCTGGGGTAGAGGACGCCGCCTCATAGGGAAGGGGAGGCGTCCTCCCCTTCCCTAAATATCAACGCCCAAAAACTGCTTCACCAGGATGCCGATGACGAACGACAGCGCCGCCACGCCCAAGCTGATGCCGGCCATCTGGCCGAACCGCTTCTTGAACGGCAGATCCTGCGCCACCGAGATGTAGTAGTTGAACACCACGAGGATGAGCAGCACGATGATCACCATGGTGCCCATGGCCCACAGGTAGTGCGACTCGTCGAACAGCAGGTACGGCAGGATGAGCAGCGCCACCGTCACGAGGTAGGCGATGCCCGTGTACGTGGCCGACTTGAGCGCGTCGGCGCGCCCCTCGCTCTTGGACGACAGGTACTCGCTCGACGCCATCGACAGCGTGGCGGCAATGCCGGTGATCAGGCCTGACAGCGCAATGAGCCGCGTGTTCTGCATGGCCAGCGTGAGGCCGGCCAGCGTGCCGGTCATCTCCACCATAGCGTCGTTCATACCCAGCACCATGCTGCCCACGTACGACAGGCGTTCCTCGTCCAGCATCTCGAGCAGCGCCTGCTCGTGGGTTTCCTCGTCGCTGCGGATGCCCAGCGCCTCGGGCGCCTCCTTCGCCAACTCCTCGTAGGAAATCTGGGCCTTCTCCTCGCCCTTCTCCATGAGCTTGACGGCGAACGTGAAGCCGAACACCCGCGCGATAAGCGCGAACCTGGCTACTTTGCCGCGCTGCGGCTTCATCTCCTCGCCGGTGTAGCGCTGCCAGATGCCGGCATGCTTCGCCTCTTCGGCGGCGATGCGCAGCAGCGTGGTGCGGTTGCCCTCGTCCTTCGTGCTCGCGGCGATGCGCCGGTAGATTTCGGACTCGGTCACTTCGTTCTGTTGGAAGATGCGTATCTGCGCGAGTGCGCCCGCCGAGAGCGAGCGAACGTCGGCCGCGTCAGCGACGGCGACGGATGATTCCGCGGACATGAGGTCTCCTTGCCTGGTCGATCGTGTTGTTCGATAGCCAGTATAGAGCAAGACGCGCGCGGTCTAGCCCGCTTTCCGTTCGGTCCAGACGAGCCAGGCGAGGGCGGCGGCCATCAGCACGAGGCCGAGGCCGTCGAACAGGATGAAGCGCTCGATGCTGGCCGAGAGCGCCGTGTAGCCGTCGGGCAGGCTGGCGCGCAGCCATGTTTCGCCGACGAGGCCGATGGCTTGCTGCACGAGCACGATGACGGCCACGGCGCGAAAGCGCACCGGGCTCGCGATGACCGCGGGATACGTGGCGTTCCACATGAGGAAGGCCACGCCGAGGCCCTGCACGGCGGCCGCGCCCGGTATGCCGGCCAGTTCGAAGGACGCGGCGTACGCGTCGGGCCACAGCACGAACGCCACCGCGCACTGCACGTTGATCACGAACACGATGGCGAACGCCACGCGCGCGAGCATGGCGGCGCGCCGCACGCGTGCGGGTTGCTTGTTCGCGCGGCGGGGCGTTGCGGGTTTGTCCATGCCGGTATCCTTTCACATCGCCGTGCAGCATACCACGCCCCTCGCGCGGCGGTATACTGCTGTTGAGCAACCGAAGAAAGGACCGCCATGACCGCATCGCCCGCGCCCGAGCCCGCATCCGAGCCTGCGCAGCATCCCTCGTTCGACCAGTTCGTCGACACCATCGCCGCCCTGCGCGCGCCGGACGGCTGCCCGTGGGATCGCGTGCAGACGCACGAGAGCATCGCGCACAACATGATCGAGGAAGCCTACGAAGCGGTGGACGCCATCGAGGCAGGCGACGCGGCGCACTTGCGCGAAGAGCTGGGCGATGTGCTGCTGCAGGTGGTGCTGCAAAGCCAGATTGCGGCCGACGACGGCGCATTCACCATCGACGATGTGTGCGCCGACGTGAACGCGAAGATGGTTCGCCGCCACCCGCACGTGTTCGGCGAGGTGCAAGCCGCGAACGCGAGCGAGGTGCTCGACCTGTGGGATCAGGTGAAGCTGGCCGAAAAGGGCAGCGCCGACGAAGCCGCCTCCGCTGACGATGCGGGCGCGCAGCCCGAGGGTCTGCTCGACGGCGTGCCCACCAGCTTTCCGGCGCTCATGCAGGCGCAGAAGATTTCGCGCAAGGCCGCGGCCGTCGGGTTCGAGTGGGAAACGCTCGACGACGTGTGGGCCAAAGTGCGCGAAGAGGTCGATGAGCTGCGCGAAGCCTACGCCGCCGCGCCGAAGGCCGCGAACGGCAAGGTGGACGCCGAGGCCGCGCCCGCGCCCGCCGCGAGCGACCCCGCCGCCGCGTCCGCCGCAGCCGCCGCGGTCGCAGCCGTCGAGGAGGAGTTCGGCGACGTGCTGTTCTCCCTCGTCAACGTCGGCCGCCGCATGGGCGTGGACGCGGAAGGCGCCCTGCGTACCACCTGCCGCAAGTTCCGCGACCGCTGGGCCTTCATGGAGCAGGCCGCGCACCGGCAAAACCGCCGCATCGAAGACCTCGACCTCGACGCCCTCGAAGCACTCTGGACCGAAGCCAAGCACCGCTGATAGGTGGGATGGGAGGGCTCGCCCTTAACCAAACGTTCCAACTACCGTTTTGATAAGCGAAGCTTTACCATATTGATTGTCGATAGGGGTATGTTCTAATCACGAAGGTGCGAGAAGGGTGAAGGCTACGGCATCGGAACTGGTCACCGAGTGCGATGCGCTTACCGGTTTGGCTAACAGGCGGGGCTTTATCCGTGCGGTCACCGCGCTGATCGACGAGCATCCCGACACATCGTTCGTGCTGGTGTACGGCGATATCGACCGCTTCAAGGTGTTCAACGACCGCTTCGGCACCGATGCGGGCGACCGCCTGCTTGCCGAGGTGGGCGCCATGATGGAGCGCATGCTGCCCGCGCCGAGCGTCGCCGCCCGCGTCCGTGCCGATCACTTCGTGTGCTGCGTGCCGCGCGACCTCTACGATCCCGACCGCGCGCTCGCCGTGCTCGACGGGTGGCTCAAAGCCTATCCGGTCGATTTCGCGTTCTTCGTGCGCCTGGGTCTCTACGGCATCGACGACCCCACGCTCGACGTCAGCCTCATGACCGACCGCGCCCTGCTCGCGCTGCGCGCGGCGAAAACGGGTGCGCACGCCAGCAAGTTCGTGTGGTACGACGAATCCATGCGCGATCGCGTGCTCAAGGAGCAGGAGCTTGTGGGCGAGATGGCCACCGCGCTGGAAACGGGGCAGTTCGAGCTGTACTTCCAGCCGCAGTACCAGTTCACCACTGGCAAACTGGTGGGAGCCGAAGTGCTGTCGCGCTGGAACCATCCCGAGAAAGGCCTCATCAGCCCGCTTGAGTTCATCCCCGTGTTCGAACGCACCGGCGTCATTTCCGACCTCGACTACTACGTGTGGGCCGAGGCGTGCCGCTGCCTGCGCACCTGGCTCGACGCGGCGGGTCCGGGCAACGAGGCGCAGGTGCCGCGCCTGTCGGTGAACCTGTCGCGCGCGGACGTGTACCGCGAGGATTTGTGCGACTATCTCGTGGGTCTCATCGCGCAGTACGACATCCCCATCGACCTCTTCCACGTGGAAATCACCGAGGGCGCCTACGTCGAGAACCCACTGCAGCTTGCCGGCGCGGTGACGCGCCTGCAGCAAGCCGGCTTCACGGTGGAAATGGACGATTTCGGCAGCGGATACTCGTCGCTCAACGCGCTCAAGGACGTGCCCGTGGACGTGATGAAGCTCGACCTGCGCTTCCTCGACGCGCGCAACGACACGCGCGGCGGCGTCATCCTGGCATCGGTGGTGCGCATGGCGCACTGGCTCGACCTGCCGGTCATCGCCGAGGGCGTGGAGTCGGAATCGCAGGCGCGCTTCCTCTCAAGCGTGGGTTGCGACGTGATGCAGGGCTTCTGGTTCTCGCGTCCCGTCGATCGCGCCACGTTCGAGCAGGTGCTTGAACAGGCACAACGCGGCACGCTTCCGCACGGCGGCGTGTCGTGCATGCAGGGCGACTTCGCGAAGCTGTGGGATGCGGAATCGTCCGTGGCGCTCGTGTTCAACAGCTACGTGGGAGCTGCGGCGCTCGTGGAGTGCGACAGCTCGCAATGCGAAGTGGTGCGCGCGAACGACGAATTCCTCGCGCTGCTCGGGCTGCCGTTCGACCGCCTCGCGCGTTCGGTTGGCGAGTTGTTCGGCGAGCTGAGCGAAGAAGATCGCGCCAACTTCGCCGACGCGCTGACAAGCGCGAAGGGCGAGGCGCACACGGGCGAGTGCGAGCTGTGCATTCACGGTGCGCGTGACGACTACTGGATTCACGTGCAGATGCGCCTGCTGTCGAAGGCGGGCGACGTGTCGTCGCTGCTGCTCACCATATACGAGATCAACGAGCTGCAGGCGCTGCGCAGCAAGCTGCAGGCGGCCATGGAAACCATGCCCAACGGCATGGGCTTCTATCTCATCGAGGACGATGCTGCGAAGCTGCTCGACTGCAATGAGGCGGCGGCGAACCTCGTGGGCATGACGCGCGACGAGTATACTGCCGTCTGCGCGAACGACCCCCTTGCACTCGTGGTGTCGGAAGATCGCAGCGTCGTTCGTTCCGTCGTGAACGACCTGCGCACCGGAGTCACGCGCGCCGAGGGCACCATCCGCGCGCTGCACGTCAACGGCACCAAGCGATGGTTGTCGCTGTCGGCCTCGCTCATGCACCGCGGGGCGAACACCTTGTACCTGGTTGTCGCGTTGCTCGATGTCACGAAGGACAAGGAGAAAGATCTCCAGTACCGCCGCCTCGCCGAACAGCAACAACAACTGTACGAGACCGTTCCCTGCGGCATCGTGCGCTACACCGTCGAAGGCGACCTGCATATCAGGTCGGCGAACCGCGCCGCATGGAGCATGCTGGGCTGCACCACCTACGAGGAGTTCCTCGCCTATATCGGCGACGACGTGTTCGGCCCCTTCGACGAGAAGGGCCGCGCCCTCATGGGGCAGCTGACGGATCGCTTGCGCGCCGGGGCGCCGCCCATCGCCTTCGCGGCTCGGGTGACGCGCATCGATGGCTCCGAAGGGTGGATCGAAGGCGTGTCCTCGCTTGCCATCACGTCCGACGGCACCTCCGTCGTGCAGAGCGCGTTCAACGACGTGACGGACGAGCGTCGCGAAAGCCATAAGCGCGAATTGCAGCGGTTCACGTCGGTGCTGTGCAGCGCCTACAACGAAATCTTCGAATTCGACGTGGTGCGCGGCACGTTCCTGCTGTGCTTCTCCTCGATATTCCCGGTGGAGCACGCGCAGCCCGTGCCGGTGGAGAGCGCGATGGAGCGATGGTTCAACCACGTGCCGGATCCGGCCGACCATGAGGCCATCCGCGCAATCATCGAGCGCTGCCGTCGCGAGCCGCTCGACGAGCCGCTGTCCTACGCGTACCGCTGCCTGTCGCCCGAAGGCTTCGCCTGGAACGAGAGCACGTTCATGCGCGTGTCGGAGACCAGCGTGCTGTGCTGCAACAACGACGTGTCCGGGCGTGTCGATGCCGAGGACGCGCGCCTTGCGAAGCGCGTGAACGACATCGTGGAGAACCTGCCCACCGGTATCGGCGTGTACGATTTGGATGCCGAAGGCGTGCACCTGCGCTATGTGAGCGATACGCTGTACGCCCTGATGGATGTGGAACTGGGCAGCGAGGACGTCGTCTCGGCGTACTCGGCTATCGTGTCTCCGGAAGAAGCGCGCACCTTTCTCGAGCAGTACGACGAACGATGGTCGAGCTTCTCAGTCGAACGCGAATTGGTGCGCCAGGGCGAACCGTTCATGGCGCGTGTGCAGGGACGCACTGTTCCGCGGGGCGACGGCGGCATTCGCATATACACCGTGGTCACCGACGTGACGGATGAGGTGCGCGAGCGGCGCGAACGTGCCTGGCAAAACGAGCGCTACCGCATGCTCAGCGAACTCACGCACTCCATCAGCTTCGACTACAACTCGGAGTCCGACACGGTGCTGCTGTACATCGACCGCACGGGCAACGGCATGGAAGCCCAGGTTATTCCCAATTATCTGGAAACGCTGTCCAACACGCGCGAAGGCGTGGTGCACCCCGACAGCATGGGCGCCGTGCGCGCCATGTTCGAGCGCGCCCGGGCGGGCACGAAGAACGAGATCATCGAGTACCGCGCCGACTACTACGGCACCGGGTACCAGTGGTATCGGGCGAACCTGTTCGTGGCGCACGACGAAGGCGGCGCGTGGCATCTCGTCGGTCTCATCGAGAACATCCAGGCCGAGCGCGAGCTGCGCGTGCTCGCCGAGCGCGATGCCATCACGGGGCTGTCGAACAACGCTTCCACCCGCAGCCTCATCGATGCCGCGCTGTTCGATCCGCATGTGTGCGCCCACAGCGTGTGCGCCGTCATCGATATCGACAACTTCAAAAACGTCAACGACACCTTCGGCCATCTGCGTGGCGACGAACTGCTGCAGCAGGTGGGCGTCATCATGCGGTCAAACTGCCGCGAGAACGACGTGGTGGGCCGCGTGGGCGGCGACGAGTTCGTGGTGTTCCTCAAGAACATCAACCTCGAAATGGCCGCGCGCAAGCTGGCGCACATGAAGCGCAGCGTGGCGCGCATCGTGCTCATGGGAAAGCCGGGGGAGAGTTTCAGCCCGACGCTCAGCATCGGCGCAACGCCCACACATGCCGGCGATGCCGCCTACCGCGACGTGTTCGCCCGCGCCGACGAAGCTCTCTACCAGGCAAAACACGCCGGAAAAAACCGCCTCCGCATCCGCCGATAACAACGCGACGGCGCGCAATCAAAATGCCCGCTTGACCTTCAACATAGTTCAGCCCTTACCGTGTGCGACAGGTTTTCACCCGTAACGACACCTGGAGGGGTCACTATGGAACAGCACATGCAGGAAGAACAGCCGCAGGGCATCGATCGCCGCAACTTCTTGAAGGGCGCCGCGCTTTCCGCGCTGGGCATGGCGTCGGTTGGCGCGCTTGCCGCATGCTCACCGCAGCAACAGGAGGCGAAAGCTGCCGACAGCGCGACGAATGCGGACGAAGCGGCGCAGGATGCGCCGTTCGAAGCCGAGGAAACAGTGGACGCCGACGTGGTCATCGTGGGCTGCGGGGCCGCCGGCTTCATGGCAGCGTTGCGCGCATCGAAGGGCGGGGCGAGCGTCGTGGTGCTCGAGAAGGGCGCGAACATGACGGCCCCGAACGGCATCTACGTGTCCGGCCCGTTCGCCGTGGGCACCGACGTGCTGCAGAACAAGCCGGGCGGCACCACGCTGACGGTGGACGACGCCTTCAACCACGTGATGAACTACTCGCATTGGACGCCGAACCCCGCGCTCATGCGCCGCTGCCTCGAGACGTCGAAAGACGCCGTGGCGCAGCTCGAGGACATCGGATACACGTTCGAGGAGAAGAACTTCCGCTTCGAGACGCCGTTCATGGGCGAGAAGGGCGGCTTCCACGCCATCACGAACCCATCCGACGAGCGCACCGGCCTGTGGGAGACGGCGCTTGCCGACCACGCCGTGGACGTGCGCTTCGAAACGGCGCTCGTGTCGCTTGCGACGGACGACAACGGCGCGGTGACCGGCGTCAACGCGGTTGAGAAGGACAAGAAGAACATCACGTTCAACGCGAAGGCCGTGATCCTCGCCGCCGGCGGCTACCTGGGCAACCGCGACCTGCAAGAGCGCTTCCTGCACACGCGCAAGCTTAACGCGGCGCGCGGCGGCGACTCCATCTGCACGGGCGACACCATCCTCGCGGCCGAGCGCATCGGTGCGGCGCTCGACAAAACGTACGGCTACTGCCCGTGCGAATACGGCGGAACGCACGCGAACGCGACGCGTCCGGCGAAGCAGGACAAGTTCGATCAGAACTACGCGTTCAAGTTCGGCCTGTACGGATGCCTGCTCGTGGACGCCGAAGGGAAGCGCTTCATCAACGAGGGCCTGCTGTGCGATTACCCGATGAGCTACGGATCGGAGCAGATTCTCAAGAATTCGCCGTGGTACGCCGTGGTGGACCAGGCCTATGTCGATGCGATGGCAACCGAGGGCCTGTATGCGTACACCACCGCGAAGGGTGCGACCGAGGAAACGTGGTTCATCGGCACCTACTTCAAAGACCGCATTCTGGACAAGCTGCCCGCCGACATCGAAGAAGGCGTCAAGGAGGGCTGGTGCTTCAAGGCCGAATCCCTCGACGAACTGGCCGAACACTTCGGGTTGGACGCCTTACCCGAAACGGTGGCAACGTACAACGAGTTCTGCGAAGCCGGCGTCGATGCCGAGTTCGGCGCGAACCCCTGGTATCTGTCGCCCGTTGCCACGCCGCCGTTCTACGTGGTCGAGAACGAGCCGAGCGCGTGGAGCACGTTCGGCGGCGTGCGCATCGACGATTGCTGCCGTGTGCTTGCCGCCGAAACGAACGATCCCATTCCCGGTCTGTACGCGGCCGGCACCGACGTGGGGAGCCTGTACTATTCACCCTACTACGACATTCCCGGCTACTGCTACGGCCTCTGCATCGACTCGGGCTACATTGCCGCAGAAGAAGCGGTTGCCGCCCTCAAAGCGTAGCCTCCTCCCTCCCTGTCCGCCCGCGGTGCCGTTTCGGTGCCGCGGGCGGCTCCCTGTGCGGGCTAGCGCACGGGCACGAACAGCGTTTCCACGTCGCTGCCGTTGCCGTCGAGGTTGAGAAACGTGGGGAAGAGGATGATGTCGCCCCGCAGCGTGTAGCCGTGATCGTCCAGGTAGGCCATGAGGTCGGCGAAGGCTTCCTTGCGCACGCTTTCGGCGCGCGTCACGCGACGGCGGAAGCGGATGCACTTGCCGAGGCGCAGGCGATTGACGTGCGCGGGGTCGATGTGGCTGAGGCGATGCGCTTCGCCCACGGGCATGACGTTGATGTAGTCGGGATTCACCGTGTCCTGCTCGTTTTCCAGGTCGCTCTTGGCGATGATGCGCGCGCAGCTCGTGATGCTGAGCAGGTCGTAAAACTCGGTGATCTCCCGTTCGTGCTCCACGGAAATGCTGAAGTCGCGCCCGCGCGAGGCTCTGACGTACAGCTGATCGGGTGCGTCCATCAGCGTGAAATCGGGTTCGTCGCCGCTTGCGATGAGGCTGAGCGCGCTGTCCAGCTTCGCCATGCGGTACCGCAGCAGATCGGCTTCTTTTTGCAGCTTCGCCCGCTGCTCTTCGAGCGAGGTGCGAAACGCTTCGGTGCCCTGCTGCGCGTCGATCATTTCGATGGCCTCGTCGATGGTGAAGCCGTATTGCAGCAGCACGCGAAACGCGTTCGAGCGGAAGGCGTCCTCGGGGGTGAACACGCGGTAGCCGTTTTCCTCGCGCTCGCCGCGGAACAGGCCGCGCCTCTCGTAGAATCGGATTTTGGATGCCGGCATGCCCGTCATGGCGGCGAATTCTTTGATCTTGTACATGGCGTTCCCTCCCGTGAATCCCCTGTACCACGTTCAAGCTTAGCACAGCGTTCGGGCGTCGTCGCGCAGCGGGTTCATAGGGATTCTCTTGAGTCGGGGTGGAGGGGGCCGTGCCGGGCGCGGGTTCGTCTATCATGGGAGGCCACCGAACTGCTCCCGAGATGTACGCCAGGAGGTTGCGATCGCCGTGAAAAACGAGCACGCACACCGTAGCACCAAGCCGGCAGCCAAGCAGCAAGAGCGCGGCATCGCCGAACCGCTTCCCACCTTCCGTCTGACCGACGACCTGCGCGGCCCCATCGACGACCTGCAGCGCCTGCGCGACGCCGAGGTGAAAACCCGCGAGATCATCCAGAAGTACCAGGCCGCCATGCGCGAGATGATGGTGCGCTTCGAAATTCTCGACCAGGACCTCAACCTCAAGAAGCATCGCAATCCCATCCATCATGTGGAATCGCGCATCAAGAAGCCGGCCAGCATCTTCGAGAAGCTGGAGCGCTACGGCAAGGAACCCACGCTCGAGAACCTTGAGCGCTACATCATGGACGTGGCCGGCGTGCGCGTGATCTGCTCGTACATCCACGACGTGTACAACCTGCTCGAGCTGCTGCAAAAGCAGGACGACCTGGAAATCGTCGAGATCAAGGACTACATCTACAACCCGAAGCCGAACGGCTACCGCAGCTACCATATGATTTTAAAGATGCCGGTCCGTTTTCTGGGAAATACATCCGAGACAGCCGCTCTGCCCTGTCTGGAAGTCCAGATCCGCACGATCGCGATGGACTGCTGGGCGAGCATAGAACATGAACTCAAATATAAGCACGATATCGCCAACCCGGAGCTGATGCAGCAGGAATTAAAGCACTGTTCCGACCAGATTGCTTCCACGGATCTGTCCCTGTCCACCTTAAAGGAGCTGATTCTCACCCCAAATGCTGACCCAGATGCAAATTCCAACACAAGTGCTGGCGCTGAAAAACCAGTCGCTTCAGACTGCCGCGGCATTCCGCTCGGATAAATACTTGGATAAATAAAATAGTACATAAACCAACAGGTGGATAAACAAAGAGGGGGGATTTTCACACATGAAACTACTTCTTGCCGACGATGAACCGGATATGATACGCGCCCTGAGCGCCATTTTAACCCATGAAGGATATAAGGTAGACGCTGTCTACGACGGGGCTGAAGCACTGGAAAAAGCAGCCGCCGTCAGCTACGACGGGCTGATTCTCGATATCATGATGCCAAAGCTGGATGGGCTTGCCGTTCTTTCTGCCCTCCGGGACAAGGATATCCTGACCCCCGTTCTTCTCTTAACCGCCAAAAGCCAGACCGAGGACAAAATCTCCGGGCTTGACTGCGGAGCGGATGATTACCTCACCAAGCCCTTTGACATCGGCGAATTTCTCGCCCGCGTCCGGGCGCTGACCAGACGAAGCGCCGCCAAACAACTCTCTGGGCTTACCTGCGGCAACTTTACCCTGGATCGCGCTTCCATGGAACTTTCCTGCGGCACTTCCTCCGTCTGCTTATCCAGCCGCGAGGCGGCAATGCTGGAATTGTTTATCCGCGAGGAAGGACGCCTTTTAACCGAAACACAGCTTTTAGAGCACACCTGGGGAAGCACATCCTACGACGATGGCGCTTCCGATCCACTTCCACCGACACAGGAGGCACAACTGGTATGGACTTACGTTTCTTATCTGCGAAAAAAGATGCAGGCGCTGGGCGCCAACCGGAGCATCCAGCGAACCGAAGAGGGATATCGTCTGACGGCGGCGGACGCATGATCCGAAGCCTGCGGCGCAGGTTTCTGCTCATCGCCATGTTTTCTCTGGCGCTCACGCTCTTTGTCATCGGCGGCTCGATCAATCTGGGAAACTACATCCGGCTTACCGACCGGGCGGATGCCATCATCACGACTCTTTATGAAAATGACTGGAATTTCCCCCTTGTCAGGAATCATCCAAACGTTTCGGGACGTTTCCAACTCACCCGCGAAACGGAGTTTGAGACACGCTACTGCATTATTCATCTGGATGAAAATGAGAAACCATCCGACGTCAACTCCGAGCACATCGCCTCCCTCAGTGAGAGCGACATCTCAGCTCTGACAGACGCGATTCTCTCATCCGGCAAGGACAATGGCTACTGGGGCTACTACCGTTACCATCTGTATCCGTCCGATGGAAGCAGCGAAAGCGACAGCGGTACGCTTGTGATTGTAGACTGCTTTTCGCAGTTACAATCATTTTATATTCTTCTGCGCCTGACCTTCTTTATTATTTTCGGCTGTCTGGCAGTTGTACTTTTACTTCTCCTGTGCCTCTCCGACTACGTCATAAAGCCATTTGCCGATAATATCAAAAAGCAGCGCCGGTTTATCACCGATGTCTCGCATGAGTTAAAGACACCTCTCGGCATCATTTCCGCCAACGTCGGCGTCATGGAAATGATACGCGGCATGGACGAGTGGACGGAAAGCACCCGCAAGCAGGTCGAGCGCTTAAACCGCATGATTGCGGAGCTCATCGAGCTGTCGCGCGCCGAGGAAAGCATGTGTCCGGAAAGTCTCTCTGATTTTTCTGTCAGCGAACTGGTAAAAGAAACTTCCGACAGCTTCCAGACCTCCGTTGACGCACAGGGAAAGAAGCTCTCCCTCTCGATCGAACCAGAGCTGTCGATGCGGGGACAGCGCGACCAGATCCTGCGTCTCTGCTCAATTCTGCTGGATAACGCAGTCAAATATTGCCTGCCGGACGGCACGATCACTGTGTCCCTGTACCAGAAAAAACGCCTCCTCTGTCTCGAGGTGCAGAACCCCTGTGAAAACCTGGAGCCTGATCAGGTTCCGCGCCTGTTCGACCGTTTTTACCGAGCGGACGATTCCCGCGCACGGGCAAGCGGCGGCTACGGCATCGGGCTTTCCATCGCCAAATCCATCGTGGAACGCCACGGCGGACGCATCAGCGCCCATCTGGCGCCGGGCAAGGATAAACAGAATGAAATTCATTTCTGCGCCCTGCTGCCGCGGCTGTCGTGAATAGCCCAGCCCTATCATCTCAACATACATACCTGCAAACAAATGCACAATTACCTACAGCGTCTGCCACCGTCAGCTTCTTCCAAATACAGGACTATCAAAAACAGGATCAATGGACAACCGCCCAGGAGTTTTATCTCTCTTTACGTTTTCCATCGATCCCGTCTTCTTTTTTCTCTCACCGCCTGTTTCCAGGCAGATTTATCTCATTTATCTTTTTTTATCCTTCCATCTGACGTCCCAGAAATCCGGCTGCCGTCGCTGCCAGCTTCATCTCCGCCCCTCCAAGCGCCTGCTTTGCCTCCCGGCTGAGGAGAATCACCGCCCCGATCGCATCTCCCTCGCTCAAAATCGGCACAATTACCTCGGCGCTGCTCTCCTCCACCTCATCCGAGGTGATCGGGATAAATGCTTTTTCTCCCCGCGCCGCACAGATATTCTGACGTTCGGAGACTGCCAGCTCCAGCGCCCGGCTGATCGTCTTCTGGTAATATTCCTTCTTTGGTCCCCCGGATACCGCGATGATCTGATCCCGGTCCGCGATGCAGACCATCAGCCCCGTAGACTGCGCCATTGCCTCCGCGTACTGCACGGCAAATGCCGCCAGCTCCACCATCGGTGAATATTTTTTCAATATAATCTCGCCCTCGCGGTCCGTGAATATCTCAAGCGGCGTCCCTTCCCGAAGGCGCAGCGTCCGGCGTATCTCTTTCGGGATGACAACGCGACCCAGATCATCGATTCTTCTCACAATTCCTGTAGCTTTCATGATTCTTCCTCC
>ENA-OQIJ01000065-OQIJ01000065.1-human-gut-metagenome-genome-assembly--contig:-NODE-65-length-37084-cov-8.161945_pt1 | contig 37084 bp, 30 predicted proteins | sample MGYA00242582_ERZ504747 | MGnify/ENA primary metagenome ERZ504747 (study PRJEB26092, sample SAMD00036435) | human gut metagenome | host: Homo sapiens | study: EMG produced TPA metagenomics assembly of...
GGCAAACGGTCCAGATTGCGCGAAAATGCGCCTGACATTTCACTGCTTTTTCCACCTGTCTTCTTGTTTTCAAACAGAAAACCTGCTCTGGCCTGATTGCCAAAGCAGGTTTTTCTACAGGCTGAAGAGCCCTGTGCTGCGCACAGAGCTCTTTTCTGTTTCTTTCGCCGGTTACAGCCCTTTCAAAGCCATGCGTACTGCCCTGCTCACCGGGCCGATCAAAAAGAAAAGGAAAAACCACAGCCCAACTGCCACCGCAGCCAGCACATACCACCGTTTTTGCCGTGGAGTCAAATCCCTCAGCAGCCACCGGCCACAGCCCCAGAAATACACCGCCACCAGCGCCAGATACCCAAACAGGAAATTTTCGCCGCCGGAAAAGAAATCTAGCCACATAAATCATCAGAAAGGGTACAAACAGGGTGCGATGATCTCCACCACTTCCCGGGCCTGATTCCTTTCGTGTTTGCAAAGCTGGAGAACCAACGCAAAGGCCGCCGCTCCCGCAAAGCTGCCCAGCGCGTTCACAAGAAAATCATCCACAATCACAGGAGCCGGTATGCAACAGCAGCTGCAGCAGCTCTACCGCCACCGACACACCCGCGCCCAGCAAAGCGTTTTGCCACCAGCGGGCATTGTGCCAGTAACAAAGCATCACTCCTACGGGAACATACATCAGCAGGTTGCCCAGCATATCCCAGGAAAGGCCGCCATATTGCCGGATTCCCTGCATCAACGAGGCAAAGGGGATCAGGTTCACCCCGGTTTCCGGCAGAAGGGGATTGCCCAGCAGCCAAAAGAGCAGACGGAATCGGGTGATGCAGAACACCACCAGCAGCACCGCATACAGCATGGTCAACGCTGCAAAGAACCGTTTTCTCCGCTGTTGAAGCCTCATCTCAGTACCCTCCCGTTTTCTGCGGCCCATTCCGGGGCAGGCGCAGGGTGAATTCCACCCGATCGTCGGCGCTGGCGGCGGCGATGCTGCCCCCATGCTGCTCCACGATCTGTTTTGCAATGGCAAGGCCCAGCCCGGCGTTTCCGCTGGCACTGGCCCGGGATTCATCCGCCCGGAAGAACTTTTCGAAGATGCGGGCCAGCTTTTCCGGCGGGATGGTGCGGCCGTGGTTCACAAAGTGCAGCTCCACCATGTCGCCGTCCAGCCCACCCCGGACAAACAGGGTGGTGCCCGGATCGCCGTAGCTCACCGCGTTGCGCAGAAGGTTGTCGAACACCCGGGCCAGCTTGGCCGCATCGCACCGGACGGGCAGCTCCTGCGGCAGCTCCATTCTGCAATCCAGCCGCTTTTCCGCCAGCTCCGGTGAAAACTCGCTGACCATCTGGCGCAGCATCAGCGAAAGATCCACCCGGGAAAGCTCCAGCTCCAGATGACTCAGGCTGAAGCGGGTGATCTCGAAGAACTCGTTCACCAGTTCCTCCAGCCGCAGCGCCTTTTCCAGCGCGATGCCGGTGTAGCGGGCCCGGGTGGCCGGGCTGATCTGCGGTTCATCCACCAGCAGGTTCAGGTAGCCGATCACACTGGTGAGCGGGGTTTTCAAATCGTGGGCCAGATAGACGATCAGGTCGTTTTTGCGCTGCTCCTCCTGCCGCAGGGCCGCCGCCGCACGCAGCCCCTGCTCCCGGGCCTGATTCAGCTGATCCTGCACGGTTTTCAACTGAGGGCACAGCCGGATGGGGTCCTCCCCCGGGCGGGCCAGACGGCCGGCGGCCTCGGTCACCTCGTCCAGATAGCGCAGCGGCTTGCAGAAAACCCAGCCGGTGAGCAGCAGTGTTCCCCCCACGCTCCACACCGGCCGCAGCACCGGCAAAAGATGCAGGAACAGCTCCTTAAACAGAAACACCCACCAGTAACGGCCCAGTTCCAGCTGGAAATACACAAGGCTGGCCAGATTGAACAGCAGCCAGCTTCCGCCCCAGAACACCGCCAGCATGACGGCCAGCTGCAGCGTCAGCCCCAGTGCGGCCCGGCGATGGACCCAGTTTTTGCGCAGCTCATTCAATGGTATATCCCACTCCCCAGACAGTTTTGATAAATTTCGGATGGCGGCTCTTTTCATGCATCTTTTCCCGCAGGCGGGCGATATGGGTCATCACGGTGTTGTTGCCGTCGATGTACTTCTCACCCCACACCTCCTGAAACAGCTGCTCACTGGGCACCACCTGCCCCCGGTGGCTGCACAGATACCACAAAATCGAGAATTCCAGCGGTGTGAGGGCCAGCTCCTCCCCGTACAGGGTGCACTTGTGGGTAACCTCGCTGATGTACAGGCCGTTGAACTCGTATTCGCCGCCTTTGTCCGGCTGGGCAGACTGATTGTACTGGGTGTAGCGGCGCAGCTGAGTCTTGACCCGGGCCAGCAGCTCCAGTGGGTTGAAGGGCTTGGTGATGTAGTCGTCCGCCCCCAGCATCAGGCCCTGAATCTTGTCCAGATCCTCCACCCGGGCGGTGAGCATCAGGATGGGCCACAGATGCTTTTGCCGGATGCGTCGGCACAGCTCAAAGCCGCTCAGATCCGGCAGCATCACGTCCAGAATGGCCAGATCCACCTGCTTCTGCTCCACGCATTCCAGCGCCTGTGCGGCGTTCTCGCATTTATAAACGGTGTAGCCCTCGTTTGTAAGGTAAACCTCCACCAAATCCGCAATGGCGGCCTCGTCGTCCACCAGCAGGATTTTCGCACTCATATCCATGTCTCCCCTTTTCCCTGGCTTGTTTCGCCTTCTATGATACGGCAAACCCCTGCATGGCGCAAGCGCCCGCAAAAAAGCGCCCTGCTCCGGTATTATCCTACCAGAACAGGGCGCGGATGTGCCTTTCTTTTTGCTTGCGGAAATCTTACGATTTTCTCACGAAGTGCGATCAGGCCTCTTCGGGGTGATGCTTGCGCCAGGCCAGAAAGCTTTCCAGAATCACGGCGGCGCTCACCGAATCCAGAATCTCCTTGCGCTTTTTGCCGAAGGTTCCCACCTCGCTGAGCTGGGCCGCGGCGGTAACGGTGGTGCGGCGCTCGTCGCAGAAGCGCACCGGCAGCTGGCCGTCCCGCTCCAGAATGGCCGCCATCTTGCGGGTTTTCTGGGCACGGGAACCCTCGGTGCCGTCCATGTTGCGGGGCAGGCCCACCACGATCATCTCCGCCTTCTGGGCGCGGGCGGCTTCCAGAATGGCAGCCACCGCCTTGTTCATGCTCTTTTCCTCAATCTGAGGCAGAGGGGTGGCCAGCAGCTCACTGGCGTCGCTGATAGCAAGGCCGGTGCGGGCGTCGCCGTAATCCACAGCTAAAATCTTCATGCAATCTGTTCTCCTTTTCTGTTTGGTTGGCGCCACCTCAGCGGTACTGGGGCAGCAGATCCGAGGTGAATTCCCGGTGGGTGAATTCCAGCGATTCGCTCAGGCTGGCACTTTCCAGCGGGCGGCCCAGCACGGTATCGTACACCACCGCGGTGACGGCTTCCCCGCCCAGCGGCGCGGCCTTGCCGTTCAGCAGAATCGCATTTTCCGCCGGGTTGAATTCCACCCGGCCCTTTTTATCGAAGAGGGCAAAGTCCAGCTGCTCGCCGCAGGCCTGCGCGCCGTTTTCGTCGATTCGCATCCGGCCACCGGCGTCAATGGGCTTATGTCCGGCCGCGGCCAACGCCCTGTTGGTCAGCCGCAGGGCCTCGCCGTCCGTGCCGTCTGCCTGCAAAAAGACCACCAGCTCCGGATCGGCGGCGGCCCGGGCCAGCCAGGCGAAATAATCCGTCTCACTCAGCAGCGGCTGCACCTGCGCAATGCGCTGGTAATAGCCCAGCTGCTCGTTCAGCAGGGCGGCATTTCTGTGCTCCTCCCTTGCGGGGAATTCCCGGGCGTAGTCCTGCAAAAAGCGGCACAGGTCCATGGTGACCTTCTGTGCGCCGGAATAGTTCAGGTGCCCCCAGTCGGAAAGATCGGTGGCATAGTCGATGCCGATACGCTCTCCGTCCGGCCCGTTGTAGTTCAGCAGCGGGATGTTGTGGTTCTGCGCATACTCGCTGATCCACTGGAAGATCCCCTGCTCCGCCTCGTTGTACACATAGGGCGTGATGGTGAACACCAGCCGGATGTCCTCCTTCTCGCACAGGGCCACAATCTTTTCCAGATATTCCACGCAGTACTCATAGGGTGTGAGCGCGGGCTGCGGGGCAATCTCCGGCTTTTGCTGGGGCACGGCGGTGAGCAGGAACCCATAGCCCTTCAGCGGATCCGGGTCCTTGTGGGGGTTATAGGTGAGCATCGACAGGCTGGGCTGCTTCCAGCGGGTATGATACCGGGGCAGATTGAGAAAATCCTCGTAGGGGCGCAGATCCAGCCCACAGGTTTCCGCCGTGCGGATCATCTGCAGCCAGTTGAGCCCCGGGTCGATGTTGAAGCTGTTCTGATAGCTGGTGCGGTCGATCTCTTCCGGCATGATGCTGGAATGGCCGTAGGTCATGCCGAACAGCTCCAGCACGATCATCTTCGGCTGCTGGGTCTTGAGGGCTTCCTTTATGTAATGGTAGGAAACCCACATGGGCTGGGACCAGGAATACACATTGCAGGCCGAGATCCCGTTTTCCTGCCAGAGCAGGCTGGGGATGTAACCGCTGTTCACATGGCTGCTGCCCACGAGGAGCAGATCCAGAGAATTGTCCTCCTCGGAATACAGGCAGGAAAGGGTGGTCTGCCGATCCCGCAGCAGCCAGGACAGGCCGCTCAGCAGCAGCACCGCCAGCACAAGGAAGCTGAGCCCCCGCAGCAGATGTGTTTTGTTTTGCTTGCTACCATGCTCGGCTCCCCTTTCTCAGAACTGGAAATAGATGAAGGGCGCGGTCTCGTATTCCGGGCCGTAGACCCCGAACACCGCCACCACCGCGATGCCCCCCAGGTAGATCAGCCACTGGGCCGCCAGCGGAAGGTTCACCAGCCACTGGCGCAGATCCCGCTTCTGGGAGATCACGTCCACCGCGATGAGCAGCCCCACCGCCAGAATTCCCACCACGCAGTCCGGCAGCGAGAGACCCAGCGCCGCCAGCGTGAAGGGGCTTTCGGCCCAGCGGGTGCTGATACGAAACAGGATGGCCCCCGCCTGGGAAATACTCTCGGCTCGGAAAAACACCCAGGCGATGTTCACCAGCACAAAGGTACCCAGGCGGGCAGCGGCGGGCGGCAGCAGGCTGCCCGCGGTTTGCAGCCGCCGGGCATTGGCCTTGTACCAGAGGGTCTGCACCACCTGAAACAGCCCGTGCAGCGCGCCCCACACCACAAAGGTGGCGGCAGCGCCGTGCCACAGGCCGCTGACCAGAAACACGATCATCACGTTCAGGCAGGTGCGGGCGGTGCCACGGCGGGAGCCGCCCAGCGGGATGTACAGATAATCCTTGAACCAGGTGGACAGCGAAATGTGCCACCTGCGCCAGAACTCCTTGATGGAGCAGGCCAGATAGGGCGCGTTGAAGTTCTGCATCAGCCGGTAGCCCAGCACCTGGGCCGCGCCGATGGCAATGTTGGAATAGGAGGCGAAGTCGCAGTAGATCTGGAACGAGAACGCCACCGTGGCCACCGCCAGCGCGCTGCCCGGGGCGGTCTGGTATTCGCCGTACACATGATCCACGATCACCGCCATCCGGTCCGCAATCACGATCTTCTGAAACAGGCCCCAGCCCATGAGCAGCAGGCCCTGCTTCATCCGGTCGTAATCAAAGCTGTGCCGCTCGTAGAACTGGGGCAGCAGGTTGGTGGCCCGTTCGATGGGGCCCGCCACCAGCTGGGGGAAAAAGCAGACGAACAGCGCATAGCGGAAGGGGTTGCGCTCGGCCTTCAGATCGCCCCGGTACACGTCGATGGAATAGCCCAGCGCCTGAAAGGTATAAAAGCTGATGCCCACCGGCAGCGCGAAGCGGAACGCGGGCAGCAGCAGATGCCCGGCGCTGGCCGTTTCCAGCACAGTGGAGAAAAAGCCGTAATACTTGAAGGCGAACAGCACCGTAAAGTTGGACAGCAGCACCCCCGCCAGCGTGAGCCGGGCAAGGGCCGGCCGTTTTTGCCGCCAGCGCTGGATGAGCAGCGAGCCCGCGTAGGTGACCAGGATGGAAAACCCGATCAGAATGATATATTTGGCCTTCCAGCACATGTAAAAATACACGCTGCAGGCCAGCAGCCACACCCACTTGATCTTCTGCGGCAGCAGAAAATACAAAAGCGTGACGATGGGAAAATAGATCAGAAAGTCGATGGAATTAAACTGCATGGCACAAAACAGATCCCTTCTCGGCGGCAAAGGAGCCCCCGGTTTCACCGGCAAAAAAATGCCCCGCCCAAAAATTTTCTTTGGGCGGAGCGGAAAATCTTGTGTCGGCACGCAATTCCCGGCCAAAAGCCGCACACGGCGCGGGAACTGCCTGTTTGCCCGCCTTACTTATCCAGCGGCTTCATGGTGGGGAACAGGATGACCTCACGGATGGTGTCGGAGCCGGTGAGCATCATGACGCAGCGGTCGATGCCCATGCCCATGCCGCCCGTGGGAGGCATGCCGTATTCCAGAGCGGTGAGGAAGTCCTCGTCCATCATCTCGGTCTCGTCATCGCCGCGGTCACGCAGCTCCAGCTGCTTTTCAAAGCGGGCGCGCTGATCGATGGGATCGTTCAGCTCGGAGTAGGCGTTGGCCAGCTCGCTGTGGCAGATGAACAGCTCGAAGCGCTCGGTCAGGCGGGGATCTTCGGGGCTGCGCTTGGTCAGCGGGGAAACCTCCACCGGGTACATGGTGATGAAGGTGGGCTGGATCAGCTGCTCCTCAACCTTCTGGTCGAAGCAGGCATACAGGGCGTTGCCCCAGCTCTTGTCGGCAGTGTCGGCCAGCTCCACGCCGATGGCCTTGGCAGCAGCCACGGCCTCGGCATCATCGGTGATGGCGCCGAAGTCCACGCCGGTGTACTCCTTCACGGCCTCCACCATGGTCAGGCGGCGCCAGCCGGGGGTCAGGTCGATATCCTCGCCCTGCCACTTCACCTGATAGCTGCCCAGAATCTCCCTGGCAGCGCCGGACAGGATGCCCTCGGCAATGTCCATCATGTCGTGGAAATCAGCATAAGCCTGATACAGCTCCACAGTGGTGAACTCAGGGTTGTGCTTGGGGTCCATGCCTTCGTTGCGGAAGATGCGGCCGATCTCATACACCCGGTCGATACCGCCCACGATCAGCCGCTTCAGGGGCAGCTCGGTGGCGATGCGCATGTACATGTCCAGATCCAGGGTGTTGTGATGGGTGATGAAGGGGCGGGCAGCCGCGCCGCCGGCGATGGTGTTCAGCACCGGGGTCTCCACTTCCATGTAGTTGCGCTGATCCAGGTAGGAGCGCATGAAGCGGATGAAGCGGGAGCGGATCTCGAAGGTGCGGCGCACCTCGGGATTCATGATCAGATCCACATAGCGCTGACGGTAACGCAGCTCCTGATCCTTCAGGCCGTGGAACTTCTCGGGCAGGGGCAGCAGGCTCTTGGCCAGCAGCACCACCTCGGTGCAGCGGATGCTGATCTCGCCCATCTTGGTGCGGAACACCTGGCCCTTGATGCCGATCACGTCGCCGATGTCGAACTTCTTGAAGCCGGCGTACTCCTCTTCACCGATCACGTCACGGCGCACATACAGCTGGATGTTGCCGGAAGCGTCACGCAGGTCGGCAAAGCTGGCCTTGCCCATCACGCGCTTGCTCATCATGCGGCCGGCCATGCACACGGTGCGGTCGGTCTCTTCCTCAGCGGCCAGATGATCGTATTCCTTCTTGATGTCCGCGGCGAAAGCGTCCTGCGGATATTTGGTTTTTTGGAAGGGGTCGTTGCCCGCTTCCTGCAGGGCTTTCAGCTTGTCGCGGCGCACAGCGACCAGCTCGTTGTAAGCCTTTTCGCTGAGCTCCTGATCCTGCTGGGGGTTGGGGTTCTTATTCTCGTTCAGCTCCATGCTATTCCCTCCAAAAAACGCGCCGGTTGGCGCGGATATGATAGTTTGGCCCGCACAGTGCGGGCATACTGCCTTATTATAGCACAAAAAGAGGCGCCGTGGCACCTCTTTTTGCGGAAAAACAATCTTCTTTTTTGTGTTTCCTGCCCAATCAGATGGCAGCGCGGCTGATCTCCAGGATCTTGTAGTCGATGGTGCCGCCGTTGGGCAGGGACACGGTCACGGTCTGGCCGGCCTTCTGGCCCAGCAGAGCAGCGCCCACGGGGCTCTCGTCGCTGATTTTGCCGTTCAGGGGGTCCGCCTCGGTGGAGCCGGTGATATCGTACTCCTCCACTTCGCCGTCCTCATTCTCGATCTTCACATGGGTGCCAACGGAAACGGTATCCAGATTCAGCTCATCGTTATCGATTACGCGGGCGTTCTTCAGCATGGCTTCCAGCTGGGCGATACGGCTCTCGATGAAAGCCTGCTCGTTCTTCGCCTCGTCGTACTCGCTGTTCTCAGACAGATCGCCGAAGCCGCGGGCCACCTTGATCTTCTCGGCAACGTCCTTGCGGCGAACGGTTTTCAGTTCCTCCAGCTCGTCCTCCAGGGCCTTCAGGCCGGCGACGGTCACAACAACTTCTTTTGCATTGCTCATGGTTCTGTTTACTCCTTAATTCTGTGGGAAGCCCGCGGCCGCCAATGCCCTGCCAGCCCTGTGGAACCGGTGGTGCGCAAGGGGGGTATGCTTGGTCACAAATCACAATGGGCCACGGTTTGCTTCCATTTAATTTTGATAGTATAACGAGTTCTGGGGGATTTGTCAACCGAACCCCCTTTTTTTGGCTGAATCACCAAAAATACGTTCTTCTTTTTGGCAAACGGAACGGGGCCCGCGGAAAAGGGTCTGCCCTTTGTCCGCGGGTCCCGTATTCATTCAGATTCTATGCACTGTGCGGCAGAATTATTCCTCGTCGTCGGTATTGCCGCGCAGCTTTTTGGCCTCCTCGATGACCTTGCCTTCCAGGTTGGAGGGCAGGGGCTCATAGCGGGCAAACTCCAGTGTGAAGTGGCCGCGGCCCTGGGTCAGCTGGCGCATGAAGGTGGTGAAATCCTGCATTTCGGCCATGGGAACCTCGGCCTCCACAACCTGCAGGCCGTCCTCGTCCGGGTTCATGCCCAGAACACGACCGCGCCGTTTGGTCACGTCGCCCATCACGTCGCCGGTGTTGTCGGCGGGAACGTGGGCCTTCAGGGTGCCCACCGGCTCCAGAATCATGGGGCCTGCCTCGGGCAGAGCGGCCTTATAGGCCAGCTTGGCGGCCATGATGAAGGCCATTTCGCTGGAGTCCACGGGGTGGTAGCTGCCGTCCAGCAGGGTGGCCTTCAGGCCAACCACCGGGTAACCTGCCAGCACGCCGTGCTCGGCCGCCTGGCGCAGACCCTTTTCCACTGCGGGGAAGTAGTTCTTGGGCACGCTGCCGCCGAATACCTTCTCCTCGAATACCAGCTCTTCGCTGTCGCAGGGCTCGAACTCGATCCACACGTCACCGAACTGGCCGTGGCCGCCGGTCTGCTTCTTGTGGCGGCCCTGCGCCTTGCACTTCTTGCGAACGGATTCCCGGTAAGCCACTCTGGGCACGGTCAGATCCACATCCACGCCGAACTTCGCCTTCAGCTTGGCAACCACCACATCCAGATGCTGCTCGCCCAGGCCGCTGATGATCTGCTGGCCGGTCTCGGTATCCATGCGGTAGGTCAGGGTGGGATCCTCTTCCATCAGGCGGGCCAGCGCGCTGCCGATCTTGCCCTCGTCGCCCTTCTTGGCCACACGGATGGCCATGGACAATGTGGGCGTGGGGAATGCGGGAGCAGGCAGCTTGACCACACGGCCGGCCTCACACAGGGTATCGCCGGTCTGGGCGGCGGGCAGCTTGGTCACTGCGCCGATGTCGCCCGCGCCGATGGCGGTCGTGTCGGTCTGCTTTTTGCCCTTGACGTAGAGCAGCTTGCCCATGCGCTCGGCTTCGCCGGTACGGGCATTTACCAGAGCGCTGTCGCTCTTCAGGGTGCCGCTGGCCACCTTCACATAGGACAGCTTGCCCACGAAGGGATCGGCCACGGTCTTGAATACATAGGCAGCCAGAGGACCGGCGGGATCGCAGGTAACCTCCACAGGCTCACCGGCGGCATCCTCAGCCAGAACAGCGGGTACATCCGCCGGGCTGGGCAGCAGGACCTTCAGGTTGTACAGCAGCATGTCCAGGCCCTGCTGGTTCACGGCGCTGCCGCAGAACACGGGGGTGATGGCGCCGCTGCGGCAGCCCTTGGCCAGACCGTTCACGATCTCCTCGGTGGTGAAGGGCTCGCCGGAGAAGAACTTCTCCATCAGCTCGTCGTCGGTCTCGGCCACGGCCTCGCTCATGGCGGCGACCAGGCCCTCCAGACGGTGGCCCATCTCGGGCAGCTCCACCTGCACCTGCTTGCCGCTCTCATACTTGAAGGCCTTCTGGCTGAACAGGTTCACATACAGGATGGTGCCGTCGTCCTGCCGCACGGGCACAACGCAGGGGCAGATGCTGGGGCCGAACTTGGTTTTCAGGTTTTCCAGAATCTTGTAGTAGTTGGCGTTTTCCAGATCGGTCTTGTTCACGAAGATGATCTTGCTCTTGCCGTTTTTCTCGGCCAGATGGAACGCCTTTTCCGCGCCAACGGTCACACCCGAACGGGCCGACACGGTGATCAGCACACTCTCTGCCGCATGGATGCCCTCGTACATGCCCAGCTCAAAATCAAACAGGCCGGGGGCGTCGATGAAATTCAGCTTCACACCGTCGTACTCCACGGGGGCCACAGCAGCCGCCAGGCTGGCGTGACGCTTCTGCTCCTCGGGATCAAAGTCGCACACGGTGTTGCCGTCCTGTACGGTGCCGGCACGCTGCATTTCAGGGTCGGTGCTGAACAGCAGTGCTTCGATCAGGGTGGTCTTGCCGCAGCCGGCATGGCCGGCTACCAGGATGTTTCGGATGTCTTTGTTGGCGTAATTCATAAGTTAATACCCTCTCTTCTGCCGCCTGTTTTGCCACGAGAAATTGCAGCGGCAGCAATCTATACAAAAATCTTATCACAAACAAAGAACTTTTTAAAGATAATGTTCTAAAAAAAGACTGGTTTCCCTGCACAAAATCCACTCACCGCTTTGTGCAGATTGCCTATTGACGAAAAGAAGGTTCCTGTTTTACCGCCAGAACGCACAAAAGGCGCGCCCGAAACGGGCACGCCTTTTGGATAATTTTAAAACATGTTCTATTACTCGTATCGCTTGAGCATGGGAATCATGAGGGTAAGCACCGCCCACGCCGCCTGATAGAGCACCAGCGCAGGCAGAGCCAGCGCCGCCATGCCGCCGGTGAAGGCCAGCAGCACCGCCAGCACAACGCTCACCAGAATGCCCGCCGCCTGCACCAGCGAGGAGGTGCGCTCGGCCGAAGCCGCGCCCGCCGCCGCCAGCAGACCGCCCACGAAGGAGGCAAAGCTGCCGATGTGGGCCATGCAGCCGGGGCTGTACTGCTGATATTCGGTGACCGGGGCAAGGGCGTGGCGCTCGGCGCCGCTGAGCACCTTCACGCTGCCCTCCTCCAGACCGTAGATCTGGCTGATCAGACTGGTGGTCAGCGAGAAATCGTCGCTTTTCACCAGCACCGACACACCCTGACGGTTCAGGGATTCCAGCACATGCGCTGCCTGTTCGTCCGCCTTGTAGCTGACCAGGAACATACCGAACAGCCGACCGCTCACCGCCAGATAGATGGGCTGCTTTTTGCCCTTGGTATAGCGGTTTTCGTAGTCCAGCGAGGGGATCTCCACCCCCTGCTTTTCCATCATGGCCCGGTTGCCGATGATCACCCGCTTGTCCTTCACCCAGGCGGTGAAGCCGAAGCCGGGGTCATTTTCCAGGCTTTCCACCGGGAACAGAATGTTTGTCTTGCCCTGGATGATGTTCATGAACACATCCCTCAGGGTATCGCAGCCGGCGATGAGCACCGACGCGGCATACAGGATGGCCAGATCGATGCGCTCCTTCTCAAAGGTCTTGATGCCGTGCAGCCGTACGCTCTTGGCGGGGAACAGATCCTTCGCCCCCACCACGATCATGTTGGCGCCGCTCAGCTCCTCGATGGAACTCCAGCCGGGCACCACGGCGCCCACCCGGGCGGCGCTCTTCTGCATCAGCATGCCGGGCACCGCTGCCAGCAGGGTGGCACTGGCCGGGCCGCCCAGGCACAGGGTGCCCGCAAAGGCGGTAAAGGCCATGGCCAGCCCCTGTTTGGAGAACAGGGCAATCAGGGCGGTGAACAGTGCCGCGCCTGCCAGCACCCAGCTCATGCGCTGGAGCGTCCGGTCGCTGGCACGCACCGAGAAGCTGCGGCGCAAAAAGCCCTCCACCAGAGTGGTGGGCCGGCTTGCCACCAGGCAGGGCTCCGGCTCGCCCAGACCTTCGGCCAGACGGGTGCAGAGCTCCTCGTCCTCCAGCCGGAAGGCAGCCACATGCTCACTGCCGGTGCTGACCAGCGCAAAGTTCCGGCTGATCACGCCGCTCATCAGATACTTGCCCAGCGCGCCAAAACAGAGCAGCAGCGCCGCCGGGGCGGCAAACAGGGTAATTTTATCGGCCTCGAAGGCCTCTGCATTCATCATCAGCACCAGCAGCTGGGCCAGTGCACCCACACCGGCCAAGGCCAGCACGCTGTCCGGCGTGGGGGCTCCCCACAGACCGCGAATGCCGTTCCAGAACACCCGCCAGTTCACGGCGCAGACAACCACCAGCAGAACCAGATTTACCGCCAGATAGGCCAGCGGCGCCACCGCCGGGTCCACAGCCGCAATGGCGGGCAGCGGGCTGTCACCCACCGCAAGGCCCAGATACAGCAGCACCAGACCCGCCACGGCCGAAACGCCGGTGCGGATGGCGGTGGTCAGGCGCAGCCGGTCCAGATCCTGCTGAACCAGCGGTGCGTCCGCCGGGTTTTCGTAATCCTCCACATATTCCGGAGCCGGTTCTTCCTCAAAGGGCGCACCGGGAGCTTCGTCTCCCAGCAGGCGGGGTGCGCCGCCCGCTTCGTCCTTTTCGATCACCCGGGTGGCATCCGGGCCGGGCTCGTCGCCCCAGTCCACATCCAGCTGCACCGAACCGGTGGGATGCTCCTCCAGCTCCAGCTCCTCGGGCCGCAGCACCACGGTGCGCTGGGTGGCCCCCTCGTCCCGCTGCTCCGGTGCGGCGGCAGCCTTTCGGCCGGCAGGCTCCGGCGCGGTTTTTGTGGGTGCGTCGTCCACCGCAGGGCCTGCTGCCGGCTGTTTTACCGCCTGTTTTACCGGCTCGTTTTCCACGGTGGGGCTTTCACTCAGCGGCAGCTCCACCGCGGGGGCTTCGTTCCCTTCCAGCTCCACCGTGCCCACCGGCTGCTGCCGGGTGGGTGCCGCGGGCTCTTCCTCCACCGCGGGGGCTTCGTTCACTTCCAGCTTCACCGCTCCCTCCGGCTGCTGCCGGACGGGTGCCGCGGGCTTTTTCTCCGCCGCGGGGGCTTCGTTCACTTCCAACTTTACCGTGCCCACCGGCTGCGGCCGGACGGGTGCCGCGGGCTGAGAGATCGGGCGGGTAGGCGCCCGATCCACCGTGGGGGTGCTCCGGTGTGAAGCAGCATCCAGAGCCGGAAGCTCCACGGTGCCGGAAGCTTCTTCCTCCGGAGGCTGAACGGGGCGCTGGCGGTGGAACAGCCGGGCCGCTCCACGGGCAGGTGCGGGCGCTTCGTCCGGCTCCTGCTCCGGCTCCTCGTCCTCCTGCACCTCTTCTTCCTCGTCCGCCTCGTCGGAATTCCATTTATGCCAGAAACCGAACCGGCGGCGGGGCTTCGCTTCTTCCCGCTCCGGCTCTTCTTCCTCTTCGTCCTCTTCCGCATCCAGTGCGGTGGCGTAGTCCTCCTGGCTCTCCTCGTCCTCCTGGGTCTGCGCGTTCTTTTTGCGCCCCACAAAACGGGCAAAAAAGCCGGGATGCTGTTCCTGCTCCAGATCCGGAATCACCGCCACGCTCTCGCTGAAGAACTTCTGGAAATCACTGTCCATCTGAATCGTATCGGACAGGCGCGGAGCCACCGGCTCCTCCTGCTGGGGCGGGGGCGCCGCTTTGGCGGCCGCCTGTCTGGCCGGCCGGTTTGCGGCCGGAGTGCGCTGCTTTGTCTCGCGCTTTTTCCGGGACGCCGGTTCCGGCTCCGGCTCCTGCCAGAAGCTCTGGGTGGTTCTGGGAGTATGCACGGCCGGCTGCTGTGCCGGCTGCGCCTTCTCCTGCTCCAGGCCCAGATCCGCCAGAATATCATCCACGGAGCCGGGTGCAGCGGGGGTGTTCTGCCCCTGCTTCAGTGCCTCCAGAATATCATCCACCGAGCTGGAATTTCTCTGATCCGCCATGCTCTTTGTTCCTCCGTATGCTAGTTGCTGGCCGGGCTCACTGTTCAGCCCTGGCCGCGCTGGCGGGCAATCTCATACAGGATGATTCCCGCCGCCACGCTCACGTTGAAGCTGTCCACACCGGTACCGCGGGCAGCCATGGAAAGGCTCACCACACCGTCGCACAGCTTCTTCACCAGCGGGCTCACGCCCCGGCCCTCGCCGCCCATCACCAGCGCCACCGGGCCGGACAGGTCATTTTTGTGCAGGGGTGCGCCGTCCATATCCGCGCAGTAAACGAAAACCCCCTGCTCCTTCAGCCGGCGAATGCTCTCGCCGATGTTGGCCACCCGAGCCACCGGCAATCGGGCCGCCGCACCGGCGCTGCTCTTCAGCACGGTGGGGGTAATGGCCGCGCCGCCCCGCTTGGGGATTACCACGCCGTGGGCCCCGCACAGCAGCGCCGAACGGATGATCGCACCCAGATTATGGGGATCCTCCACACCGTCGCACAGCACCAGGAAGGGAGGCTCGTTCTTTTCCTTCGCCAGCTCCAGCAGCTGCTCCAGGCTGGCATATTCCACCGCGCTGGCAAAGGCGGCCACACCCTGGTGGCTGTCGGTACCGCAGGTCAGGCGCAGCTTGTTGGCATGCACCCGCTTGGCCACAGCTCCCGCCTCTTTTGCAAGGGCGGTGTAGTAGGCGGCCACCGCCTCGGGCAGCGTGTCAGCCAGCAGCACTGTATCCACACCCGCGCCGCTTTTCAGCAGCTCGGTCACCGGGTTTTTGCCGTAAACCAGGCTGCTGGAGGGCTCCTCCGTCTCCGGGCCGCGGGCAGCACGCCGCTCGCTTTCGGGGCGGGCAGAACCGGGCCGCCGGGCGGGGCGCTGGGCGTTGGGGCTGAACTTTTTATCAAACTTCTGAGGCATGGGCCGTCTCCTTTTTTCGAACCCCCGTTCGGGGGAGCTGTTTTCGCTGTATTCTGCGGTTTTTCCCGCATGTAAATTAAAGTATAACACCATACGCCGCGTTTTGCCACTGTTTGAAGCCAAGTTTTTGCCGCCGGACCAGCTGCCCACCGCTGGAGTTTTGGCAGACGGGGACTTTTCCAAACGCACAAAACGATGTAAAATGCAAGAGGAATTTTTTCTCCTGCCGCCGGCAGCCGGTTATACCAGTTGTAAACCGAAAAGAGATTTCCACATGTTGAAAACCCTGTTGAAAGTGTTGACAAGTGGCTGTTTTGAGCCATTTTCTCACAATTCCCAACGGGTTTTCAACATCACAGTGGAAAGTTTTCTTCTTAACAGGCTGTTGAACATGAAATTTGTCCTTCTCTTTTTCGACAAAACCCGGTGGATGCAGGCGGATTTTTTCTCTTTTTTTACCAGAATGCGGCCGAAAGCCGCAGAATTTTTACCCACGGGGAGGAAACGCTTTGATCGTTGTGGAAAACTGCGGCGGCATGGATCTGGCCGCCACCCTGGACTGCGGCCAGGCCTTCCGATGGCAGGCCGGTCCGCACGGCTGGCAGGGCATTGTGGAAAACCGGTCCGTCACCGCCCGGATGGAGGGCGACACCCTGATTCTGGAGGGCGCGTCGGAGACCGATCGGGACTTCTGGGTGCACTATTTTGCGCTGGACATGGACTACCCCGCCCTGCTGGCAAAATTCTCCTCCGGCAACAAACGGCTGGCGGAATGCGTGCGCCATAAGCCGGGCATCCGGGTGCTGCGCCAGCCCTTTTTTGAAACGCTGTGCACCTTCATCATCAGCCAGAACAACAACATTCCCCGCATCAGGGCCATTGTGGAGCGGCTGTGCACCGGGCTGGGCCAGCCGCTGGAGGGCGGCGGGTTCGGCTTTCCCTCTGCGCAGACGCTGGCGGCGCTGGAGCCGGAGGACCTGGCCTTTCTGCGGGCGGGCTGGCGGGCGGAATATCTGATCGACGCCGCCCGCCGGGTGGCCTGCGGCCAGATCGACGAGAACGCCCTGCGCGCCATGCCCATGGAAAATGCCCGGGCCGTTTTGATGACCATCAGGGGGGTGGGGCCAAAGGTGGCGGACTGCGTGCTTTTGTACAGCCTTTCCTTCTGGAAGGCGGTGCCCATGGATGTGTGGATGAAAAAAGCCATGTGCCAGCTGTTTCCCCGGGGGGTGCCTGTGTGCTGCCGCAGCCATGCGGGCATTGCCCAGCAGTTCATCTTCGATTACGCACGCCACCATCTGCCCAGTGGTCAAAATCAAAAATCCGCACGAAAAATGCAGGTCAAAGAAGCAAGCGGGAATTGATTTTGCCGCCAAGTTGGGTTATACTGTTGGCAGGATAAAAACTTAACATCATGTTTTTATTCCCCCGCGCCCTTCTGAGCGCGGTTTTTCAAGAGAGAAAATGGAGGTATTATCATCATGCTGGTAAGCGCAACCGAAATGCTCAACAAAGCCCGCGACGGCCACTATGCCGTTGGCCAGTTCAACATCAACAACCTGGAGTGGACCAAGGCCATCCTGCTCACTGCGCAGGAGCTGAACAGCCCCGTTATTCTGGGTGTATCTGAGGGCGCCGGCAAGTACATGACCGGTTACAAGACCGTGGCCGCCATGGTTAAGGCCATGATCGAGACCCTGAACATCACCGTTCCCGTTGCTCTGCATCTGGACCACGGCAGCTACGAGGGCGCCAAGGCCTGCATCGAGGCTGGCTTCTCCAGCATCATGTTCGACGGCAGCCACTACGCCATCGACGAGAACGTTGCCAAGACCACCGAGCTGGTTGAGCTGGCTCACTCCAAGGGCCTGTCCATCGAGGCTGAGGTTGGTTCCATCGGCGGCGAAGAGGACGGCGTGATCGGCGCCGGCGAGATCGCTGATCCCGCTGAGTGCAAGAAGATCGCTGATCTGGGCGTTGACTTCCTGGCTGCCGGCATCGGCAACATCCACGGCAAGTACCCCGCCAACTGGAAGGGCCTGGATTTCGAGGCTCTGGAGAAGATCCACGAGGCCACCAACGGCATTCCTCTGGTTCTGCATGGCGGCACCGGCATCCCTGCCGACATGATCAAGAAGGCCATCAGCCTGGGCGTTTCCAAGATCAACGTGAACACCGAGTGCCAGCTGTCCTTCGCCGATGCTACCCGTAAGTACATCGAGGCCGGCAAGGATCTGGAAGGCAAGGGCTTCGACCCCCGCAAGCTGCTGGCTCCTGGCTTCGAGGCCATCAAGGCCACCGTTAAGGAAAAGATGGAGCTGTTCGGCAGCGTAAACAAGGCCTGAGCCTGACCTCTTTTCTGCTTTTCATTTGCAAAAAAACTCCCCGCACGGTAACCCGTGCGGGGAGTTTTTTGCAAAGAATATTCCTTTTTACAGCTTCAATGTGGCCAGCACTCCCCGGCCGATAATCCCCAGCATCACCATCAGCAGCCCGGTAATCAGCAGCACCCACCCGGCAGGGCAGACGTCGAACAGGAAACCGTAAATCAGCTGCCCCACCGGCTGACCGCAGGCTTCCAGCGCAGCGGCAAGGGCCATCAGCTTTCCCATCATCCGGCCCGGCACCCGCCGCTGCACCACACTGCGGGCAAACACCGAAAAAACCACTGCGCACAGCTGCATTCCGCAAAAAGCCGCCACCAGCGTTCCATAGCAGGCCATGGTGCTGCCTCCCGCCAGGAACATTATTCCAGTCGGCAGCAAACATCCCCCCATCATCACAAGCACCCAGGCCAGTCGACTACCACCCATTCGCCCGACCAACAGCCCTGCTGTCAGACTCCCCGCAATGCCGAATGCCCCCAACGCACTGCCCGCCGCGCCGTACCAGTCTGCACTCAATCCCAGACGGGTACTGATCAGAAACGGTGCACCCACACCCGCAACACCGTTGCACAGCAGTGCCATCGCTGCCGTAAATCCTACAAGGCTTAACAGAGCAGGCTGTTCCCGGCGCAGAAAACGACCACTCTCGCTCAGGTCATCGAAAACAGTCTGCAGCAAACCACCGGATGCCGGCACCTGTTCCAACGGTTCCAATCGGATCAGCCGTTCCAGCATTGCGGTAATCCAGAAGCACACCCCGCACAGCAAAAGCAACGGCGCTACACCAAAAACACGGAACAGGATACCGCCCAGAGCCGGGCCCACCATCGCACTGAGCATGCTGATCTGCAGCACAACCGCATTCGCCCGTTCCAGCGAGCCGGCTTCCACTGCCTGGGGCAGGCTGGCCTGCACCACCGGCATTTCCACCGCTCCCAGAATTCCCAGTAAAATCATCAGAACTCCCGCTGCCGCAACGCCTCCCGCGCCCTGAAGAAAAGGTAGGGTCAGCAGCACCACGCCGCCATTCAACAAATCCAACCACACCATCAGTCGGCGACGGTCTGCCCGATCGGCCAGCACACCGCCCAGTGGGGCAAGCAAAATCCCGGGCAGCATAGCTGCTGCCAGCAGTGCACCATACACCGATGCCGAACCTGTGCGCTCCAGAACATACATGGACAGCGCAAGGTCCAACACGCTGTTGCCCAGCAGTGACAGCCCCTGCCCTGCCGCCAGAAGCGTAAAGTTTGCACCGAATCCTTTTTTCTTCATGGTTCTCTCCCCCTGTTCGCCATGTAACAATTCGCTTTCCATCAAATATTTATAGTAATATATTTGATTTATATCTAATATATATCACAAGCTCTTGTTCCTGTCAACACGCTATCCAGAGGGATTGGAACAAAAAAATATCGCCGGGTGGCAGGCTGAAACCACCCGGCGATATTTGATTTTCATCGAATATTCAAGTCAAAAAGCGCTGCTCCAGCGCGCTGAGCAGGCGGCGCATCGCCTGCTGCTCCAGATTGTAATAGACCCGGCCCTCGCGCTTTTCCATCCGCACAAGACCACAGGTGAGCAGAGCACTCATGTGATGGCTCATGGTCGCGGCAGAAAGCTCCAGCTCCTGAGCCAGCTCCAGATTGTACTTTGCCCCTTCACGAAGCCGGGTAAGAATCTGGAACTTGCTGGCATCGCCCAGCGCCTTCAGGCAGGCTGTCAACTCCCCATCGCTCGCCCTTTGCTGCTCCAGCATCCGGTAAGCCTGCCGGATATAAAGCCCCACATAGCCGCTCGTTTGCGACGGACCGGTGGAGATGATCTCTCCCATGGGATAGACCAGAATCGGCTGCACCGGAGCGTCCGGAGCAAGGGCGGCGCTCAGACATTCTCCGCGTGCAAATTCCTCCAGCAGGCCGGGCAGCTGCCGCTGCACCGCCGCCAACGCTTTCTGGTAAGCCGTTTCACTGCGCCGCACCGCATCAGCCAGACGGCCGATCCATTCCGAGGGACGTTCCAGCAGGCGAATCAATCGCCAGCATGCAGCGGGAGCAATTCCCCCGCTTTGCAAAATCTCCACCAGCTCTGCAAGGCTCGGCGCCTGTTCGAACGCCCGCTCGGCAACGGCCTGAGCAAAAGCCAAGCGAACGGCTTCCTCTTCAGGCAACGACCCGGAAAACCATTCCGGGTGTTCGGCGCACACCGTTTGAACCAGCAACAGAAAATCCTGATCCAGCTCACTGAAAAACAGCTCGGCGCACTCCGGCTCCATGGCAGGGGCAGCTTTGGAAAAAGCAGCCAGATAACGGCTGTGAACCGGCTCGCACAATCTCCGCAGCGCCTCCGTGTCAACGCCCTGTTCCCGCAGAGCCCGAACGCTGGGCTCCATATTTTTTTCCGCCGAGCCGCTCAGTGCCAGCAGGCCGATGATCTCGAACAGAGGGTTCAATGTATTAGCCGCATTCATCCGCTTTTCCTCCTCACCGGTTCGACCGGAGTCAAATCCTGCTTTCAGTATAGCCGCTTTTCTGCCCTGGCGCAACAAAAAGCCGTGGCAGCCTTTGCAAAGGCCGCCACGGGGGATACTTCTTTCTTCTTTAATAATCCGGGAACCATTCCTGCAAACCGCGGCGCTCACCATTCACATAGATTTCCACATGGCAATGGATGCCAGTGGAGTTTCCGGTGCTGCCCACGGTGCCGATCACCGCCCCCTGCTCCACCTGATCGTTCATGCCCACGTTCAGACTGCCCAGATGGGCATACAGGGTACGCACACCACCTTCATGCTCAATTACCACATAATTGCCGTAGCTGTAATGCCAGCCGGCAGCGGTCACCGTACCGGCGGCCATGGCGCACACCTCGGTACCCTTGGGTGCGATAAGATCCGCGCCCTTATGATAGTCGTTCATCCAGCGGCTCACATAGGTGTAGCCGGGTACCGGCCAGATCAGCGATACCGGGGTCTCTCCGCTTTCGGCGCTCTGCTGCCCGGTCTGCCCCACTTCACTTTTTTCCACCACGCTCTGGATAAATTGCAGATCGCCGTTATACCGCACGATGCCCTTCACCGGAGTCTGCAGGGTGATCCGATCCACCTCCTGATAGTCCACCAGCAGGCCCTGCTCGTCGTAAAAGGCCCAACCGCTCACCTCATCCAACCCGTTCGCCGCACTGCGCTCAATCACATACTGTCTTTCCAGAAGAGTCTCGTCCTTCTCGTAGTCGTATTGCCCGGCCACGCTCTGTTCCTCGCGCATCCATTGCACGCTGGCCTGCCCCTCGGCAAGGGCAGGCTTTTCCTCCGGCTCCGGCATGGGAGTGGGAACTGTCTCCCGGGTGGCCTGCCGGGACTGCTGCTGCAAAAAGCTCAGCTGCTCCAGCCCGTTTTCGGCCAGGCTGGCCGACGAGGCAACCTCCCCCGCCGACAGCCCCGCCGCCGCGCAGGCGGTCAGACAGACGGCGGCAAGCAGACCCGCCGCCGCGGCCAGTATCTGGCGGCGGCTGGCTTTGGGTTGCTCAAACAGCGCAAGCAGCCGGGCTTTCAGGTTTTCCGGCCCGGCACTCATGCCCGAGGCGCCGGCAGGCAGCGGGCCGGCCGCAGCCGCCAGCAGCACCCGCCCGTATGCCTTGCGCTGCTCTTTGTTCAGCCCACGCACTGCCGCCTCGTCACAGGCCAGTTCACACACCCGCTCCAGCCGGGCTGCCTGCCAGTGGCAGACCGGATTAAACCAGTGGATCCGGCGGGCCAGACGCAGCGCCGCCTTGCCCCACAGATCGCCGCTGTTCAGATGGGCCAGTTCATGGCGGAGCGCCAGTTCCAGGTCTTCTCCCTCCATGTCCCGGGGAAGGTACAGCTCCGGTCGCAGAACCCCCACCAGCAGCGGAGTGCGCACGCCAGGGCACACCCAGGCCCGCAGCGGGGCAATGTGCCCGCTTTCCAGACTGACCCGGCGCAACAGGCTCTGTTCCTTTTCGCTCAGCGGGCCGCGCAGCCGGTGCAGTGCCCGACAAAAACGCAGATAGCCCACCAGCTGCCACAGAGTAAACAACACAGCACCCAATGCCCACAACCAGGGCAGCACCGCCAGCAGCTGGCCTGCCAGCTGGGGCTGTACCGGCTGAACCGGTTGAGCCAGCGGGGCAGTCATCACCGGTTCGGTACTGATGTTCACGGTATGTACCGCTGCCTGGGCCGCATTTTCCAGCGCCTGCCCCACCGGTTCCAGCCCGGTGGAGCGCTTTATCCCCGGCAGAAGGGCCAGCAGTGGCCCCACCGGCAACAGAAAAAAGCCTGCGGCGCAGCCCATGGCCCGCCGCTGCCAGCGCCAGCTCAACCGATTCAGCAGTGGGGCGAGAGCACGCACCAGCAGTGACGCCAGCGCGCCTGCCAGACTGGTGGGCAGCAGCCAGGTATAAAACAGTTCATACATCGCCCCGAATCACCTCGATTCCAGCCAGTCCCGCAGCTCGTTCAGCTGATCGCCGGAAAGAGCATTTCCATCGTAAAGAGCCGCCACCATGCTTTTCACATTTCCGCTGTACAGCTTGGTCAGCAACTCCTGAGCCTCAGCAGCCCGGTACTGCTCACTGCTCACACAGGCGGTATACACATTTTGTTTGCCCCGCTTTTCCACCTTCAGCGCTCCCTTGGCCGCCATCCGGGCCAGAAAGGTGAGCAGGGTGGTGGGCTTCCAGCCCTTTTGCTGCAACGGGCCGGCCAGCTCGGCAGCTGTGACCGGCCGCCCCAGTTTCCAGATCTGCTCCATGATTTCCAGTTCTGCTTCCGACAGTCGCATATTCCGTGCTCCTTCCCCTTTTTCGCGTCAGAATTTCTTTTTCTACAATATGTAGTTTCGTTTTTATTCTAACAGATGTAGAGCAAAGTCGCAAGTCCTTACACGGCATCTTTGTTACCACTCTGTAGCTATTTTGTTACAAAACTCCCCTTCTTTTTTGTACATTTTGTTACTTTTTTGACGCTGTTTCTTCATAGAATATTCATATCTGGAGGGTATGATAGGAAAACGTTCCGAGGCAGTGGCGCAAACGTGCCCGCCGGAACAATACGGCGCCCTTCGGTTTATGGGGCGATTTTCCGAATCAAATGCAAAGGAGAATGACATTATGAAACTGTCTTCCAAGATCATCGCTATCGCTTGCGTGGCCGCTCTGGCCCTGTCTCTGGTTGCCTGCGGTGGCAGCGAGACCACCAGCACTTCTACCAGCACTGCTGCTTCCACCAGCACCGCCGCTTCTTCCGAGGCTGCTTCCTCTGAGGCCGCTTCCAGCGAAGCCGCTTCTTCCGAGGCTGCTTCCAGCGAGGCTGCCGAGTCTGAGGCTGCTGAGTCCGAAGCTGCCGCTTCCGAGGCCGCTTCTGCTTCTGCCGAGGCCTGATCCATCTGAATCAGCAGAACGCCCAGCCAAATGGCTGGGCGTTTTTGTTTTCCAGATATAACCACTCAGTCCACGGCCCGCTCCAGCCGCAGCACCGCCACCGAAATATCATCCGGACGGCTGCGGCCCTCGGCCCGCTTTTGAGCCATATCCGCCAGCAGCTCGGCGGTCTGCTGGGGAGTGTTGCCGCTGGCGGCGCACAGTTCCAGCTGCTGGCACAGCCAGCCGCTGCCATCGGTCAGTGCACCATCGCTCACCAGCACCACCCAGTCGCCCTCGTTCAGAGCCACCGAATCCTGCTGGCCCACCACCTGCTCCAGAATGCCCACCGGCAGGCTGCTGCCTTCCAGCGCCTGGGCCTTGCCGCCCCGCAGAAGCAGAGTGGGGCATGCTCCCGCCTTGAACAGGCTGGCCCGGCCGCTGTAAAGATCCACCGTGACCAGATCCATGGTGGCGGCACTCTCCTCATCGCTTTTCAGCGCAAGGGCCACGTTCACCAGCCGGGCGGCGCTCTGGGCCCCAAAGCCCGCCTTCAAAAGCCTTGCCGCCAGCGTGGCGGCAAGCGTGCCGTCGATGGCAGCGGGGCGCCCCACTCCCATTCCGTCGCACAGCAGCAGATGGGCGTTGCCGAAGCAGTCGCAAAACTGCTCCACCGCGTCGCCGCAGGCCCCCGCCTTCGCCGGGCGGGCCGCCAGCCCGTACCGGGGAAAATACAGCGGCTGTTCGCTGAAGGTGATGGTGGTTACCGCCCGGCAGTGATCCACCCGGGGCAGAGTAAGCGGCCGGTGCAGAATGCGCTGGGCCTCCTCGGTGATCTCGCTCAGCTCCTGCTGGCTGAAGGGGGTGCGGCTCACCGTAACCCCCGCCCGCAGCCGGCCCGCCGCGTCGAAGCCTGCCTGGCATTCCAGCGGCTCCAGCCCGATGGAGGAAAACAGCCGCCCCAGCTGCTCGGTCTTGCCCACGTCCGGTACAATGCTCTGGCCCAGCTGACCGGCCATCTGGCTCAGGGCCTGGGCCATGGCGCTGTACTGCTCGGTAAGGGCCGCCCGCATAGCCCCGGCCTTGACCCGGCTTTCCCGCCTTCCCCGATACAGCGCATATCCCCGACTGGAGCAGCTGCACAGCTCGGTGGGGTGGATGCAGCGGCAGAACTGACCGGGCAGCTGCTCCAGCGCCGCCCGGCCCTGCTGTTCCAGAATGGGTTTGAGCCGGTAAAATCCGTCCATGGTGGTGCTGTAATCCTGCACCCAGCAGCGTTCCCGATTGCCGCAGGTACGGCAGAGCTCCTCGGCCACATAGTCCACCACCCAGTTGTAGCTCTCGCCCCGCCGGGGCAGGGTTTCATATACCTGATTCACGGTGTCTGCAATGCCGGTGAGGGCGTTGGCCACACTTTCCAGCTGACTCACCGCCCCGGCTACCCGGGGGCGCTGGGCGGCGGCCGGGTCGGTCTGGCCGGGCAGTGCCGCCAGCAACCGGGCAGGCAGCGCAAAAAATGCAGCCTCTCCCAGTGCGGCGCTGCCCAGAAATCCCACCGCCAGACTGCTCTGGGGTGCGGCCAGTACTCCCAGCAGCCCGCCCACCAGAAACAGGGTGGCACAGCCCAGCCGCTCGCCCGGGGTGAAGTAGGCCGCCGCCAGGCAGCCCACCGCCACCGCCAGCCCGGCAAAGCAGAGCGCCGGATCCGCCGCGGCCAGTGCGCCCGCCCCGCACAGGCAGAAGATGGCGCAGTCCCGCAGCCTGCCCCGGAAGGCCAGAGCCAGACCGCCCGCCGCCAGCACCACCACACCGGGCAGCAGACCCATGGCGGGCAGCTGCTGCAGGCCACAGAGCCCCGCGCAGCAGAGCAGCAGACTCTCTGCCCCCAGCGGGCCACCTCTGCGGGCTCTGGCCCCTGCACGGAACAGCCCCCAGCCCCAGGCAGCGGCCAGAGTGGCATCCCCCACCGCCGCAACCGACTGAGCCGGACCCGCCAGCCCGCTCACCGCCAGCATCATCTGAACGGCCAGCAGTGTGGCGCAGCCCCCTGCCGCAGCAGGCCAGAACTGCCCTCGAAACAGGGCTTTTCCGGCCAGCACCACTGCGGCCGCCGCCAGGTAGCGCAGCCCGTCGGCCAGGGGCAGAAAGGCCAGATAGCCTGCCAGCACGCCCGCACCCGCCGCCCACAGCCGGGCCGGGCCTGCCCCCATGAGCAGCGCCATCCCGAAGGGATGCAGCCCACCGAACACACTGCCTGCCGCCATCAGCGCCCCCAGCGCACCGGCCCCCAGCTGCTGCAGCCCCGGCTCCCAGCCGGCCAGCCGCCTCAGGGGCAAAAGCCGCAATTTTTCACCCATAACATTCCACCTCGTTTTTTCTGATTTTCTGCCGCCGGGTCATACTTCGCCCCGGCCCCGCATAAAATCAGTATAAAAAGGCCCTGCGGCAAAAAATGCCGCAGGGCCTTGCTTTTGCAAAATGGGGCACAAAGAAACAAAAATTTTTCTTTCTGCCCCGCAAGCGTTATAATGGTGAAAAAACATAACGCCGGGAGGATGGATACGATGGAACTTCTGATCCTTGGCAGCGCAGCAGCGGAAGGAATTCCCGCCCTGTTCTGCCGCTGCCCTCTCTGCCGCCGGGCGCAGGCACTGGGTGGCAGGGATCTGCGCGCCCGATGCGGTGCGCTGGTGAACGGTCATATTCTTGTGGATCTGCCGCCGGATATTTACCACGCCAAGCTGTGTTACGGGCTGGATCTGGCCGCGGTGGATGTGCTTTTGAACACCCATGCCCATGCGGATCACTTCGCACCGGCCGAACTTGCCATGCGCAGCAGCCGATACTACTGCCACATTCCCGGCGAGCAGCCGCTGCAGGCCTTTCTTGTGCCGGAAAGTCTGGATCGTGCCCGGCAGGCCTTTGCCTTTGAATTCGGCGGCGAAGCCTCGGATCCCTCAGTGAAGCTGCTGCCCGTCAATGCTTTTGACCGGGTGGACTGCGGCGAGGTGATTGCCTGGGCGCTGCCCGCCTGCCATGACCCGGCACTCACCTGTCTGTTCTGGCTTCTGGTGGAGCCCGCCACCCGCACCGCCTTTCTGTACGCCCACGACACCGGTCTGCCTTCGCCGGAAACCCTGCGCGAACTTCACCGCCTGCTGGACGGCATGGTGCTGGACGGAGTCAGTATGGACTGTACCTGGGGCACCCTGCCCCACAGCGATGGCAGTCACATGGGCCTTGCGGACAATCTGGAATTCCGTCGGCTTCTTCTGGAACAGGGCAGCGCCGGGCCGCTCACCCGCTGGTATGTGAACCACTTCTCCCACAACTGCGGGCTGACCCATGCCGAGCTCAGCGCCCGATTTGGCCAAGAAGGATTTTCGGTTTTGTACGACGGCGCCCGAATCAACCTGTGATACAGGCAAAAAAGCGCACAGCCCGCAGGCTGTGCGCTTTTGCTTTTTGAAACAGAAGAGAGCTTACAGCAGCTCCAGCGCGGCGCGGATGCGCTTGACGGTCTCCTCGCGGCCCATCATGGCAGCCAGATCGGTGCCGCCGCCGGGGGTGCGCTGCTTGCCGGACAGGGCAATGCCCAGCGGGAACAGCAGCCAGCCGTTCTTCACGCCCATCTCTTCGGCCTTTGCCTTGCAGGCCTCGAAAATGGCATCCCGGTTCCAGTCGGCCAGATTCTCCAGCAGAGGCAGCAGAGCTTCCAGTGCCTGCTTTGCGGTTTCGGGATTGGTTTTCTGCTTTTTGTTGGTGTACAGGTCGGTGGTGTAGGGCACCACCGCATCAAAGAAGTCCAGCTGCTCGGGGATCTCGCCCAGCACTTCGCAGCGGGGCTGCAGATTGGCGCACAGCAGATCCCGGTCGATGTCCACATGCACGGCCTGATCGATCCAGGGATCGGCCATTTCGCGGAATTTTTCCGCGGGCAGGCGGCGGATGTACTCCGCGTTGATGGCCCGCAGCTTCAGGGGATCGAAGATGGCCGGGCTCTTGCTGATGCCGGACTCATCAAAGATCTTGACCATCTCCTCCAGAGTGAAGATCTCCTCCTCACCCTTGGGGCTCCAGCCCAGCAGCAGGATATAGTTCAGAATGGCCTCGCTCAGGTAGCCCTTGGCCACCAGATCCTGATAGGAGGCGTCGCCGTTGCGCTTGGACAGCTTGTTCTGGGCGTCCTTCATCACGGGCGGGCAGTGGATGTAGGTGGGAACCTCCCAGCCGAAGGCCTGATACAGCAGGTTGTACTTGGGCGCGCTGGACAGGTACTCCGAGCCGCGGATCACATGGGTGATGCCCATCAGGTGGTCATCCACCACGTTGGCGAAATTGTAGGTGGGCATGCCGTCGGTCTTGATCAGGATCTGATCCTCCAGCTCGGCATTGTTCACCTCGATGTGGCCGTAAACCACATCGTCAAAGCTGGTCACGCCCTCCTTGGGCATCTTCTGGCGGATGACGTAGGGCACACCGGCAGCCAGCTTCTCGTCGATTTCGGCCTGGCTCAGGTTGCGGCAGTGGCCGTCGTAATGGCCCACCACAGCGCCGCCGGCCTTCTGCTCCTCCCGCATCTTTTCCAGACGCTCGGGGGTGCAGAAGCAGTAGTAGGCCTGACCGGCCTTCACCAGCTGCTCGGCGTATTCCTTGAACATGCCCATGCGCTCGCTCTGCACATAGGGGCCCACGGGGCCGCCCACATCGGGGCCCTCGTCCCACAAAAGGCCGGTCTGGCGCAGGGTGTTGTAGATAATATCCACCGCGCCTTCCACATAGCGTTCCTGGTCGGTGTCTTCAATACGCAGGATGAAGGTGCCATCCTTGCTTTTTGCCTTCAGATAGGCATACAGAGCGGTGCGCAGGTTGCCCACGTGCATATAGCCGGTGGGGCTGGGCGCAAAACGGGTGCGTACGGTATTGTTCGCCATGATCGCTTCTTCTCCTTTTATCTTCGGCGTCCGGGCGGGCAGTTTCCCTTTTCCGGGCGACTGATTTCTCTTGTTTATTGTAAAGGCCGTGCATCGGCTTGTCAACCGGGGCGCGGAACTTCTTCGCTTTACAAGCCCTTGACCCTTTTATTATAATAGGAAAAGACCCGTTGGCATTTTCCATGCAAAAAGGAGCGTTTCCATGAATTTTCTTTCTTTGTCCTTCGCCGGGTTCGGCGTGCTGGTGTTTGCCGGTTGGTGGGGCCTGCCCGCCAAGGCCCGGCCCTGGCTGCTGGCGGCGGCGAACCTGGTCTTTGCCGGGCTGTTCGGGGCCAGAGCCGTGATCTGCCTGCTCATTCTATGCCTGGTGGGGTATCTTTGCGGGCTGTGGGCCCAAAAGGGAAGCCGCGTGGCCATGTGGCTGGGCATCCTTCTCTGTCTTGTTCCGCTGGCCTCCTACAAATACCTGCCGCTGGCCTCCCCCGCTCTGTTCGAGAGTCTGGTGGCTCCGGTGGGCCTGAGCTTTTATGTGTTCAAGACCATCAGCTATCTGGCGGATGTGGCAAAGGGTCGCATCCCGGCCGAAAAATGCCCTTTGTGTTACTTCAACTATGTGGGCTTTTTCCCCCAGCTGGCCAGCGGCCCCATTCAACGGGCTGAAAGCCTGCTGCCGCAGCTGAAGGCCCCCTTTTCTGCCTTCGACCGGGCGCTGGCCTACACCGGCTGTGTGCGCTTTTGCTGGGGCATGTTTTTGAAAAAGTGCCTGGCCGATCAGCTGGCAGGCTATCAGGGCGCGCTGTACCAGCCGGACCATTATTACAGTCTGGGCATCGTCTGGTCGCTGCTGGCCTACACCCTGTACCTGTACTTTGACTTTGCCAGCTACTCCCAGATGTCCATCGGCGTGGCCAACCTGCTGGGAATACGGGTGGAGGAAAACTTCCTGAGCCCCTATTTCTCCCGGAGCATCGGCGAGTTCTGGCGGCGCTGGCATGTGAGCCTTTCCAGCTTTCTGCGGGACTACATCTACATCCCACTGGGCGGTAGCCGCAACGGTGTGCCGGTGCTGATTCTGGCCACCATGGTCACCTTCGTGGCCTCCGGCGCATGGCACGGCGCCACCGCCGGTTTTCTGGTATGGGGCGCGCTGCACGGCATTTATCTGCTGATCGGCAGAGCCACCAGAAAAGCCCGCTCCCGCTTCTGGGGTGCGCTGCATCAGAGCGAGAACAGCCCGCTGCGTTCGGTGGCGGGGTGCCTGTTTACCTTCCTTCTGGTGAACATCGGCTGGTTCTTCTTCATGACCGGCACCCTGCATCAGGCGCAGCTGGTAGCCCAGTATCTGTTCCAGCCCATTCCCTTCAGCCTGCAGTACCTGAAAGAAAGCTTCACCCAGCTGGGCTACACCACAACCACCATGCTTCGGCTGGGTCTGTTTGCCCTGCTGGCTGCCGGGATCGACTGGCTCTCCCGCAAGGAGGGCTTCGGGGCCTGGGCTGCACGGCAGAAGCCGGTGCTGCTGGTTGTGCTGTGCTATCTGTGCGTGTTTGCCAGCCTGTTCTTCGGCGCGGCAGGTACCCTGCAGAACGTCTATTTTGCATTTTAAGGAGGACCGGCAGATATGAAACGATTTTTGGCAGTTGTGGCGCTGTTTCTCGTGCCGGTGCTTCTGGTGTGCGGTGTGTTCGGGCTGGCGGTATATTCCAGCGGCGAATGGCGCACCGAAGAAGAGGTGGCCCAGATGGTGCTGGACGGCGAACCCGCTTTTCTGGGCCTTGCCTACCGGGACAACACCCGCTATTACAAGCATCTGGTGGCCAGCGGCAAGGGCGTGGATCTGCTGGTGCTGGGCACCAGCCGCAGCATGCAGTTCCACAGCGAGTTCTTCACCACCGACAGCTTTTACAATGCAGGCGGCGGCAGCGGCTACATCAACGAGTTCCAGTATTTTCTGGAGAACCTGCCCGAGGACAGCCTGCCCGATACCCTGATCATGGTGATGGATCAGTATTTTTTCAACCAGGCCTGGGTGGGCACCGGCGGCATGCCGGAGGCCTTTGACTACGGCCACTATGAATTTTCCGTCAAGACCGCCCTTTCCGAGGCCATGCGCGGCTGGGCCGACGGCAAATACTCCCTGCTGGATGTGTTTGCCCCCCACCCCAATGTATACGGCATGGCGGCGGTGGGCCGGGGCAGCGGCTTCAACCCGGACGGCAGCTACTGTTACGGCCGGCTGCTGGATCACCCGGAAGAGGGCACCGACGTGGGCTTCCACGATACCTTTGACCGGATTCTGAAGGGGACCAACCGGTTTGAATACGGCGAGTATGTATATCCCACCAGCACCGAGGTGGTGGAAAGCCTGCTGGCCTGGTGCAACGACAACGGGATTCAGGTGGTGCTGATCATCCCGCCCTACGCCCCAAGCGTCTATGAACGGATGGCGGAAAGCGGCAACTACGGCTACTTCGACTGGATTCCCAAAATCCTCACCGAGCTGTGCGCACCCTACGGCTACGAGGTCTATGACTTCAGCTACATGCCCGATACCAGCGACGACGAATATATCGACGGTTACCACGGCGGCGACCGGGTCTACGCCCGGCTCACCCGCCAGCTGGCCGACCAGAGCACCATTCTGGAAGGCCTGATTGACACCGACTATCTGGACGCCGCCCTGGCCGACAGCGGCAACCCGCTGCGGCTGGCACAGTAAGGCTTGACAGCACACGGCCAGCGGCTATAATACAAAGTATCAGTCACGGGCGCTTTGCGGCGCCCCGAAAGAAATGAGGCAGAAACAATGAGTGAAGAAATGCAGCGCAAGAAGCGCATCCTGTCCGGCATCCAGCCCACCGGTACCTTTACCCTGGGCAACTATGTGGGCGCAGTGCGCAACTGGGGCGCTTTGCAGGAGGAATACGATTGCCTGTATATGGTGGCGAATCTGCACGCCATCACCGTGCGGCAGGACCCCGCGGCCCTGCGCCGTCAGACCCGGGAGGCTGCGGCCATGCTGCTGGCCACCGGCATTGATCCCGAAAAGAGCGTGCTGTTTGTGCAGAGCCATGTGCGCGCCCATGCGGAGCTTTCCTGGATTCTGGCCTGCAACACCCAGTTCGGTGAGCTGGGCCGCATGACCCAGTTCAAGGACAAGAGCGCCAAGCACGCCGACAATGTGAACGCCGGCCTGTTCACCTATCCGGTGCTGATGGCGGCGGACATTCTGGTATACAATGCGGATCTGGTGCCCGTGGGCGTGGATCAGAAGCAGCATCTGGAGCTGGCCCGTAATGTTGCCCAGCGCTTCAACAACCAGTACAGCCCCACCTTCACCCTGCCCGAGCCCTACATCGCCAAAACCGGCGCCAAGATCATGAGCCTGCAGGAGCCGGAAAAGAAGATGAGCAAGTCCGACACCAACGCCAACAGCTTCATCCTGATGACCGACGACGCAGACACCATCCTGCGCAAGTTCAAGCGCGCCGTGACCGACAGCGAGGGGACCGTTCGTGCCAGCGAGGACAAGCCCGGTGTAACCAACCTGATGAGCATTTACAGCGTGCTCACCGGCAAGGACTTTGCCGCCATCGAGAAGGAGTTCGAGGGCCAGGGTTACGGCGTGTTCAAGGAGGCCGTGGCCAGCAGCGTGATCGATGCCTTCCGCCCCATTCAGGAGGAATACGCCCGCATTCTGGCGGACAAGGCCTATCTGGACGGCGTTCTGGCTGAAGGTGCCGAAAAGGCCAGCCGCATGGCGGATCGGATGGTCAGCAAGGTTTACAAAAAAGTGGGCATGCTGCAGCTGTGATGCAGTGCCCTTCGGCAGCCCGCTGCCGCCCGTTTGCTTTTGCAGCGGGCGGGGCGGGCCCTTTTTTTGCACCCGAACACCGTATTTCGCCCCGAAAAAAATGTATTTCCAATTATTTACCATATATTGACATTTTTTCCATGGTGGTTTATAATGGAGCAAACGGGCGGGCATTCCCTTCCCATCCGTTTTTATGACCGGCTTTTTTCCCAAAACCCAATTCCAGACAAAAAGGAGAGATCGTATTATGAAATCCACTGGCATGGTCCGAAAGATCGATAATCTGGGCCGTATTGTGCTGCCCATTGAGCTGCGCCGCGTGCTGGAGATCGACCAGGATTCCTCTTTGCAGATCTTCGTGGAAGGCGACGAGATCATTCTGAAAAAGTATCAGCCTGCCTGCGTATTCTGCGGTGAGGCCAAAGGCGTGATGCAGTTCCACGGCCGCAACATCTGCGCCGAGTGCCGCAAGGCCATCGGCCAGCTGTGAATCGGAGCAACTGCTGTTTGCAGCAAAATAAAAAGACCGGAACCCTGGTGGTTCCGGTCTTTTCTTTTGGATTATTTCTGCTTGTCAATGCGCTTTTCGCTGTTTTTGATCAGCATCATCAGGCTGCCGGAATACAGGCGGTAATCCTGCTCCAGGCTCTGGCTGGTCATGGCAAAGCAGCTGGTGTCCTTCATGGGGGCGCTGCTGCCCACCTCTTCGCCGGCCAGAATGGCAGCCACATTGGCTTCGGCAGTGCCCATGGCAGCGGAGGAATATCCGCTCCACCGGCCGTTGCTCACACTGAACAGGCTGCTGGCATTTTTGGCATTGGAGGAATAGAGCAGGCGGAACATCTTATAAACCGCCACGCTCAGATAGCCGCTCACCTCGCTGATCAGATCGCTGTTCTGGCTGGCACCCAGCTTGTCGTACAGGATGTTCAGGCTGTTGGAGATCAGCTTTTTGTTCATGGTGGGCAGGGTGCTGCCGCGATAGATGCTGTCCCGCGCAGAATCCGGGTTGGGAATATCCTCCACCCGCAGGGTCAGGCCGTTGCGGTCCGGGCTGCGGCCCAGCAGATAATCGCAGGACACATCATAATACTCCGCCACGCGCACCACAAAATCCAGGCCGCATTCGCGAATGCCCTTCTCATAGTGGGACAGCAGCGCCTGGGATACACCCAGATCCGCAGCCGCCTGCTTCTGGGTGATGCCCCGCTCTTTGCGCAGCAGGGTAATGATCCGGTTAAATTCAGTCGTCATGCACTCTCTACCTCTTCGTTCCGCAAGTCCGTCCTGTCCGCATCGGGCACAGGCCACCCGCGGAGACAATTACGTATCGTAAATTATAAAACAACCAAAACGCTTTGTAAATACAAATTTCGCCAATTTTCTTTTTGTTTTTTCGTAGGTTTTGCCTAAATATTGACTTTGGCACCTAGATGTATGATAATAAGCAGGAATTCTTTTCTAAATATTGTGTTTCAAGAATTTTCCATTTAGTATTATGTTACCATTTTGTAATCTTTTGATCTGTTTTCAGGAGGGATTTTTTTGAAAACCTTTACCCTGCACCTGATCCGCCACGGGCTGACTCGGGGCAATCTGGACGGGCTGTATGTGGGCGGCGGCACCGACCTGCCCCTGTGCGACGAAGGCCGCGCCCAGCTGGAGGAGCTGCGCAGCCGCTTTGAATATCCCCAGCCTTCGCTGGTGTTCACCTCGCCTCTGCTGCGAGCCACCCAGACCGCGGACATTCTTTTCCCCACCGCCCGAAAGCTGGCCATCGACCAGCTGCGGGAGGCCGGCTTCGGCGTATTTGAGGGCCGCAAGGTGAATGAACTGGTGCACGAACCGGAGTTCGCCCGCTGGATGGACCCCACCTCCGGCTTTACACCCCAGGGCGCGGAGCCTACGGCCCATTTCCATCAGCGCTGCGGCGAAACTCTGATGAAGCTGTTCGAATACCTGATCCGCTCCGGCACCGAGGAGGCCGCCTGCGTGACCCATGGCGGCGTGATCATGAGCATGCTGGCCCAGAAGGCCCTGCCCCGGCACAAGCCCGAGGACTGGATGGCCGACCCCGGCGCGGGTTACACCCTGCGCACCGACGCGGCTCTCTGGATGCGGGATGGTATCGTGGAAGCAGTGGACATTGTACCCTTCGGCTATCTGGACGACGAAGCCTGATTTTCCCAACCGCAATTGTAAAAGCAGCCCCGGAGCTTTGTTCCGGGGCTGCTTTTGGGTTTTGCTTTCTTTTTTACATCACGCCCAGCGCAAACAGCGCCGCCAGCATGCCTGCCACGCCCAGTAGGATGGACAGGGAATTGATAAAGCTGGCAAGGCCGCCGTCTCCGCCGCACTGCTCAGTGAAGGCAGGAGCGATCACCGAGATGGGCGCAAAGACCAGCACGGCCAGTCCCCGGCGCATTTCCAGCGAAAAGGGAGCCAATGCAAGGATCCCCGCCGCAAGAATCAGCGCCACAGCCAGACGGATGCACAGCACCTTCCCCGCACTCCAGATATATTCCGGCTTTGCCTCGACCCGGAACATGGCTCCGATCATGAGCATGGCCAGAAAAGGATTTGCCACGGAAATCGGGTTGATAAAATCCAGCAGGCCCTGCGGCACCGTAATTCGCAGCATCACCAGCGCCAGCATGGTAAGATAGGTGACAAACGGCACCGAAGTGATCAGTTTTTTACCCACGCTTTTCAGGTCCGGCCTTTCCCCGCCGCATACCACCGAGACCAGTGCATAGCTGCCGCCGGTGCACATGATGGAATTGCCCACATCAAACAGGCAGGCTGCCATCACCGCCTGTGCCCCCAGAAAGCTCTGAAGAAACGGCAGCGCGAACGCGCCAATGTTCCAGCTGGGCAGGTTGAGCATATATAGCGCCCGTTCGCCTGCCGAACGGCCCCGGCTCAGCAGCAAGCCCAGGCCGATCATCCCCCAGCTCACTGCCAGAGCCAGCAGCGGAATCAAAAGCAGCTTCGGCTGCCAGTCCATATTGGCGGTGCTGCTGATCACCGCAGCGGGCAGGGTGATTTTGAGCACAATGCTGCTGATTATTTTATGATCCTTTTCTCCGAAAATTCCGAGGCTGCGAAACGCAACCCCCAGCAGAATGATAAACAGAAACGAAACAGATTTTACGAAAACGGTCCCCATGGACCCAATCCCCCCTTTTTTATCACAACCATTTTATTATACCGCTGCCCCAAAATTTGCACCATGGAAAAACCGCACAAACCTCTTCCACAGCCGGGGCATTCCTCTCATCCTGCCGGACAACACAAAAAAGAGCATCTGCATGTTCTGCAGATGCTCTTTTTGCTTTTTTCGCCTGCACGGCCCATCCGGCAAAAATGCGCCTGGCGCTTGATCAGCCCTGCGGCTGCGAGGCCGGAACGCTTTCTGCTATCGGCTGAGAAGCCGGAACGCTCTCCGCCACCGGCTGGGAAGCAGGAACGCTCTCTGCCACCGGCTGGGAAGCAGGAACGCTTTCCGCCACCGGCTGGGATTCCGGCACAGGAGCCTCGGTGGGTACCGGCTCCGGTGTGGGCTCCGGCGTAGGCTCCGGGCTGGGCGTGGGCACAGCGGTGGGCAGTGGTGCGGGAGCGGAAGGCAACGCCTGCTCCGCGCCCGAGGCATCCAGCAGCTTCAGGCTCTGGCCCGCAAAGCCGCCATAAATGCCCAGATAGGTGCGGCCAGGCTGCACATTCAGCATGCTGCCATTCTGGTCATACAGCTTCAGCGGGGCCATGGCGTCGCCCTTTTCCCAACGAATGGTCTGTACCCCGCCGCCGCTCAGATACAGCCCTTCGCCGCCGCTCAGATCGTACTGGCGGGTCACGCCGTTGTCCTTCATGCCGCTGGAAGCCATGAGCAGGATCACATTGGAGAAGCGAACCTCACTGTCCTCCGGGCGGTTGGCGTCGGTCTGGGGGGTATCGCCTTCCCGCAGATAGTAGCGCTGATCATCCGGGTTGTAGACCAGACGGGCAGTGCGCTCGCTGCCGTAGGTAATGGCCAGCTCATAGCCCTGGCTGTTCTGTGGAACGCTGCCCTCGGCAAACTGGAAGAAGCTGTTTGGTTTTCCCTCGCTGCTCTGACCATACAGCCCCAGCGCACCGGGTACCAGACTGCTGGTGGTGTACCAGCTGTACTGCTCCAGATAGAGCTTTGCACGCTCGGTATCCAGATCGAAGGCACTGGTTCCGGTGTAGATGCCGTCCAGCGGCTGGTATCCGTAATAGTTCACCAGATTGGAGGTGTAGGCATCGCTGCCCACATACATGGGAATGGCCTGCAGAGGCATGACCATCTGCAAAAACAGGTCCCGCCCCTGGCCCACCGGGCCCACCTTCTGCAGCGCATCCACGCCGTCGTACACGGCCATCAGCCAGCTGCCCTGCCCTTCGGTGTTTGCCTCGATCAGCAGTTCGGTATCACCGATGCCCCACTGGGGCCAGGCCGCCTTGTCGTTGTAGAGCATCACAGCCACCGGACGCTGGCCGTAATACTCGGTTTCACGACCGGTGAGCGCACTGATGCCCTCGGCAGGCATGGGCATATCGTTTTCCGCCTGCGGCAGCTCCGGCACCTGCTGCTCCGCCTGCGAAGAGGCCGCCTGGCTGGACGCAGAGGCCTGCGCCTGGGAGGAATCCGCCCCTTTGCCGCAGCCGGCCAGCAGCGCCAGGCTCAGCGCCAGCGCCGCCGCTTTGTAAAATACTCTCATCTGTGTGTTTCCCCTTCCCCTTATGTTGTGCTTTGCTGGAGTGTAAAACAGGGCCTGTCCATTTTTGGCAGACAGGCCCTGGATCAAACTATGATCAATCCTCGTTTTCCACGAAGGTTTCGCTGGTGGGTGCTTCCTGAGTGTCCTGCGCGGTGGCCAGAGGCTCCCACTTGAAGCTCTCGGCCTCGTCGATATCCACCACGGTCACATAGCTCTTGCCGCAGTTGATTTCGAAGGGCTCCTGGGTATCAAAGGTTACCAGACGCAGAGTGTCCAGCGGGGTACCCTTCTCCCAGCGGATCTTCTCGATCTTGCCGCCGTAGCAGTAGTAACCACGCCGCCCCAGCTGTACTCGGCATACTGCAGTATCCTTGGCTTCGTGGCCGGGATAGGTGTGGATATCGGTGAACGAGCACGGATTCACGATTGTCGAACATCAGCTGCTGATCGTGTTTTCATCGATGGTATCCGTAGCTGCCAGGCTGAGTATACTGAGCCATCTTTGAC
>ENA-OQIJ01000066-OQIJ01000066.1-human-gut-metagenome-genome-assembly--contig:-NODE-66-length-37064-cov-4.804288_pt1 | contig 37064 bp, 36 predicted proteins | sample MGYA00242582_ERZ504747 | MGnify/ENA primary metagenome ERZ504747 (study PRJEB26092, sample SAMD00036435) | human gut metagenome | host: Homo sapiens | study: EMG produced TPA metagenomics assembly of...
AGCCCGTGCGTGCTGTCGTACTTGAGCAGGTATGCAAGCGCCTGCGGGGAGGTCAGGTCGTTGATCGCGGTGACCTCGATGTCAGCAGCTTCGCCGCCTTTTCCTGCAGCTCGAAAATACGACGGAATGCGAGACGACCGATACGACCGAAGCCGTTGATACCAATCTTCACTGTCATGTAATTACTCCCTTGGGGAACAGCCGGCGGCCAATGAATGCCCGCCGGCATGGTTAACCAACGTGCCCCATTCTAGTGGCGTTGCTTGACCAAGGCAGTCTCCCTGCGCGTCGAAAAACCGTTGGAATTGGCTGCGAACGGTTGCATTGAACGGACCGCAGCCCACATCATTGGCGATCATGCGCTGTGAGCGCAACTATCCGCGATCCGCGAGCGCCGCGCTCACATGGGTGGAAGGCGCGCCGAGCGTCCCGGCCGCCGCAGGCGCACCCACGAGTGTGGGCAGCGGTGCGGCGGCGTCGAACACGACGGTCAGCAGTCCCCTGCGCACACGCACCTCGGCGCCGAGCCCGTCCACGAATTCGTTGCTCAGGCCGTTGACCTGCAGGTTCGTCATCGTCGCGTCATGCAGTTCGTACGCGAGCCCGCGCTCGTCGACGCCGCGCGCCTCGTCGCTGTGCGCGAACACAGAGATGTACTGCGTGCCGTGCACGGGGTGCGGGGGGAACGTGAGCGCCGCGTCGCATATGGCGGTCACAATCTGCCCGGCACCGTGCAGGAACGCGATGCCGCCGTGCGCGGCGATGAACGCGAGCTGTTGGATGTTGGAGATCGTGTGGTCGACGCGCCCGCCCAATCCGCCGTAGATGTGGAACGCGCGGCCGCCGTGCGCCCATCCGATCTTCAGCGCGCTCAGCAGGTCGGGGTCGTCCTTCTGCGGCGGCAGCGCCACGGTCTCGGCGCCGATCGCGCTGCGCGCGCTGTGCACCGAGTCGAAGTCGCCGACCACGGCGTCCACCTGCACGCCGAGCTCGCGCGCGTGGTCGTAGCCGCCGTCTGCGGCGACGACGAATGCGCCGGGCGGCACGTCGATCGGCTCGTGGTAGTACTCGCCGGCCGCGAATACCACGCAGGTGGGCAGGGGTGTGCGCGCCGTCCGTATCGGTGCCATGGCCGCTCCTTGGGTTGTGTGTTGGCTTGCGCGGTGCATGTTGTGTACTGTGTAAGCCACCGTACCGTATATCTATCTCCATATGGGGTGACGGTGCGCGGTGTGTGATGACACGCGGCCGGCTGTTGTCGGGGGATGTGCTATACTCGACAAGGCTTGAGCAATCAAGAAAGTGGGAAACCCACCTGGAAGCCCATTGTGGTTTCGGGTTCAAGGCAACGCCTCCGGCGTGCATGAGGCACGCAATCGCATACGGCAGCAGGCCGGTGTGCATATGGGCGTCATGCCGTCGCGTGCCGTGCACGCAAACGGCTGCTGGTTGAATCCAATCACGGTGTGCGCCATGGGCCCGCATATACAACCATATGAGGATTGGAGTCATCATTAGCGACGAACCACGCATTAACGACGAGATTCGCGTCTCACAGGTGCGTCTTATTGGACCGAACGGCGAACAGGTCGGCGTCATCGCCACCTCGGTGGCCCTGAACCTGGCGAAGGAAGCGAACCTCGATCTCGTCGAGGTGGCACCGAACGCAAAACCTCCGGTCGCCAAGCTCATCGATTACGGTAAGTTCAAGTACAACGAAAAGGTCAAGCAGCGTGAGGCGCGCCGTAACCAAAGCACGGCCGAGATCAAGGAGATCCGCTTCCGTCTGAAGATCGACGACCATGACTTCGAAGTCAAGAAGGGCCATGTGGAGCGCTTCCTCAACGGCGGCGACAAGGTCAAGGTCACGATCATGCTACGCGGACGCGAACAGTCCCGCCCGATCGGCGGCGTGGAGCTCCTGCAGCGGCTCGCCGACGAGGTCGCTGAGTCGGGTTCGATCGAATCCTCGCCGAAGCAAGAGGGGCGCAACATCATCATGACGTTGGCGCCGAAGGGCAAGAAGGTCCACACGCAGTCCGAGCAGCGCCGCCGCGGTGCGGAATCCCGCGCCGAACGCCAAGCGCGACAGGCCGCCCGCCTCGCCGCCAAGCAAGAGGCCAAGGCGCAGGAGGCCGAAGCGGCGAAGGCCGTGGTCTCCGAAGCCACCGAGACTTCCGAAACGAAGAAATAACAAGGAGGGCAGCAATGCCGAAGATGAAGACAAAGACCGCAGCAGCCAAGCGTGTGCGCATCACCGGTTCCGGCAAGGTGATGCATGCCGGCAGCGCCATGCGCCACAACCTCGAGCACAAGTCTGCTCGCAAGCGTCGCGCGCTCAAGCGTGACGACGTCCTGTCGACGCCACAGGCAAAGAAGATGAAGGGCCTGCTGGGTCGCTGAACCGCACCGCAGACATTGGGAATACGTTAGAAAGCTGAGGAAATCAAATGGCACGTGTCAAGCGCGCAGTGAACGCACACAAGAAGCGTCGTACCGTACTCGAAAGGGCTTCGGGCTACCGTGGCCAGCGCTCCCGCCTGTACCGCAAGGCGAAGGAACAGCTGCTCCACTCGTTTAACTACAACTACCGCGACCGCAAGGCCCGCAAGGGTGACTTCCGCAAGCTGTGGATCCAGCGCATCAACATCGCCGTCCGCAACGAAGGCATCACCTACAACCGCTTCATCCAGGGCCTGCGCCTCGCCGGCATCGAGCTGGACCGCCGCGCCCTCGCCGAGCTGGCCGTGTCCGATCCCGACACGTTCAAGGCCATCGTCGAGCAGGCCAAGGCCGCGCTGCCTGAGGATGTCAACGCTCCGGTTGCCGCCTGAGCCGACTGCATCGCATTGATCGCAAAGAGCCGAACCCAGCCACGCGTGGGTTCGGCTCTTTGCATTGACAGCCGCACATCGAGCACAGCAAAAGGAGCGCGGATGGCACACGCACTGCAGATGATGGAATCGCGGTTCCTCACCTACGTCGACGTGGAACGGGGGCTCGCCCATGCGACGGTCGAAGCCTACCGGCGTGACCTCGACCGCTATATCGAGTGGCTCGGCGACCATGGCATCGACGACGCACGGCAGATCACCACACTCCATGTGGAGGCGTTCATGCAGGCGCTGGCCCTCGCCGGCCAAAGCGGCACGAGCCGCGCCCGGCATCTCGCGAGCGTGCACATGTTCCATCGCTTTCTGCTCGGCGAGCGCATGGTGCCAGACGATGTCTCGCAACAGGTGCGCGCCCCGAAGACCGGCTCCAAGCTGCCCGACGTGCTCGATGTGGACGAGGTGACCGCGCTGCTGCAGGCCGCGCAGACCGCCGACCCACAAGACGCCGTGGGATTGCGCGACAGCGCATTGTTGGAGTTCATGTACGCCACGGGTTGCCGTGTGAGCGAGGCTGTGGGGGTGAATCTCGACGACGTCGATTTCGACGAATGCGTGGTGCGGCTCATGGGCAAGGGCGGCAAACAGCGGCTTGTGCCGTTCGGGGACTACGCGCGGCGCGCACTTGAGGGGTATCTGCGCCACGGCCGTCCGGCCCTTGCGGCCAGGGCGAAGGGCGAGCAGGAGATGCGCGCCATGTTCCTCAATCTGCGCGGCAGACGCCTGTCTCGCCAATCGGTGTGGGAGGTGATCCGGCGCGCCGGCGAACGCGCGCACATCGACCGCCCGCTCCACCCGCACACCCTGCGCCATTCATTCGCCACGCACCTGATCCAAGGGGGCGCCGATGTGCGCACGGTGCAGGAGCTGTTGGGGCATGCCTCGGTCAAGACAACGCAGATCTACACGCATATCAGCCCCGACAAGCTCATCGAGACCTACATCACCGCTCACCCACGCGCCAAATAGGCGACGCGCTGTGCGGGTGAAGCGGTACACTTGAGAACCAATGAGGAATACGGCGCCCCCTCGGCCATCCCGCGGTGCGCATCCGGCGTGCGGCGCGGGTGGGGACGCCTCAAGGATGTGCACGGACTGATCAAAGAGAGCTGTATGCCTACGGATTTGCTTGGACGAGAATACGAGACCTTTCCGGTGCCTGAGCCTTTGCGGCAGCATGGGCCGGCGCGGGTCATCGCCATGTGCAACCAGAAGGGCGGCGTAGGCAAGACGACGAGCTCGATCAACATCGCGGGCGCGTTGGCCCAGTACGGCCGCCGCGTGCTCATCGTGGACTTCGACCCGCAGGGCGCCGCGACCGTGGGGCTCGGCATCAACGCGAACGCGCTCGAGAACACGATTTACACCGCGCTGTTCAACCCGCGCATCGACGTGCACGAGATCATCCAGCACACCAAATTCGACGGGCTCGACATCATCCCGGCGAACATCGACCTGTCCGCGGCGGAAGTGCAGCTCGTCACAGAAGTGGGGCGCGAGCAGATCCTCGCGAGCGTGCTGCGGCCGATCGTCAATGAGTACGACGCGATCTTCATCGACTGCCAGCCGTCCCTCGGCCTGCTCACGGTGAACGCGCTCGCCGCGGCCGACGGGGTGATCATCCCCGTGGCCGCCGAGTTCTTCGCCCTGCGCGGCGTGGCATTGCTCATGCAGTCTATCGAGAAGGTGCAGACGCGCATCAACCCCAGCCTCGAGGTGTACGGCGTGCTTGTGACGATGTACACGCACACGCTGCACTGCGACGAAGTGATGCAACGCATCTACGAGGCGTTCGGAGACAAGGTGTTCCACTCGGTGATCTCGCGTTCGATCAAGCTGCCCGACGCCAACGTTGCGGCCGCGCCGATCACGTACTATGCGCACAACCACAAGACCGCGCGCGAATACCGCGAGGTCGCGCGCGAGCTCATCGTCAAGGGCATCGTCGCCTGAGGCGCCGCGCACCCACACAACCGCATCGCATGGTATGTCCACAATGCGGCCCTGACTTATAGTCGCGTTGACTATTACTGATAGGCTCGCCGTGGAAGCAAGAGTTCAGCATATCTGGAGGAGCCATCATGAACCGGGGCAACGTCAGCGAACGGCGGCATGAGCCGCCGCAGGTGGGCGTGACCTCCGTCATCCTGGCGTTGGAACCCGCGCGCGAGCACGGGCGGCGGCGCCTCTGGCTGCCGCTCGTGCGCCGCGTGCGCGAGCCGTTCCTCGGCCAGTGGGCGCTCCCTGGAGGTCCGTTGCGCGCCGACCGGTCGCTCGAACAGTCGGCGTACGAGACGCTCGCCTCGACGACCGACCTGCGCCCGCGTTATCTGGAACAGCTCTATACCTTCGGTGACCCCGCGCGCTCGCACGGGGGAGTGCCGATGGTCTCGGTGTGTTACTGGGCGCTCGTGGGCCAGGCGGATGTGGCGCAGCTCGAACCGCGGCACAACGTGCAGTGGTTCGCCGACGACGACCTGCCGCCGCTCGCGTTCGACCACCGCGCGATCGTGGACTATGCGCTGTGGCGCCTGCGCCACCGCATGGACAGCCCGCGCGTGGTGCGCCAGCTCGTCGGCGAACCGTTCACGCTGCGCCAATTGCATGCGCTGACCGAGGCGATCCGCGGCGAGCGCGTCGACGTTGCTAACTACCGGCGCCGCATGCTCGCGTCCGGCTTGCTCGAAGAGACCGGGGGAGTGCTGCGCGAAGGGCGGCAACGTCCGGCCGCGCTCTACCGGTTCCGCCCGGGCGCGCTGGACGATGCGGGCGCTCCATGGCTCCCCGCAGGCTGCGAAGGCGAGCAGCTCGAGCATATGAACACGGCGCCAGAACGCGCCTCTGCGGATGATAATCCGCTCGGATCGCTGACCACCGCTCTGCTTCACGATTGACATTCACCCGCCGTTTCCCCTTGGAGGTTATGATGACGGCTGCCGAAATCACCGCCGGAGCCATTGCCAGCGCACCGGCCCCACGTATAGAACCGGAACCCGTTGACCGCGAAGGCGCCCCGCTCACGCGCAATGAGCGCCTGGACCGCCTGCCGTTCAACAAGGCGCACCGCCGCCTGCTTGTCGCCTCCGGCGTGGGCTGGGCGTTCGACGCGATGGACGTGGGCCTCGTCTCGTTCGTGGTGACGGCGATCGCCGCCGACCCGCATTTCAACCTCAACGCCATGCAGAAGTCGTGGGTGCTCTCGATCGGTTTCATCGGCATGGCGATCGGCGCCGCGCTCGGCGGCTGGTTCGCCGACCGTTGGGGCCGCAAGACCGTCTTCACCGCCACGATGATCATCTTCGGCGTCGCCAATGGCGCGATGGCGTTCTCGTGGACCCTCGGCATGCTGCTCGCCGCGCGCTTCGTAATCGGCTTGGGACTTGGCGCCGAACTGCCGGTGGCCTCCACGCTCGTCTCGGAGTTCTCGCCGACCAAGCAGCGCGGCCGCATGACGGTGCTGCTCGAATCCTTCTGGGCCATCGGCTGGATCCTGGCCGCCATGATTGGTTATTTCGTGATCCCCACGACCGGCGACTGGGGTTGGCGTTGGGCGCTGCTGATCGGCGCACTGCCGTTGCTCTATGCGATCATCGTGCGCCGTGAACTGCCAGAATCGGTGCGGTTCCTCGAATCGCGCGGCGACGACGAGGGCGCCGAACGGTCGGTGCGCTATTTCGAGGCGGCCAGTGGCGTGCGTCCGGTGGCGAGCGCCAAGGCGGTCAAACTCCCCAAGATCCGCACGCGCGAACTGTTCGGCCGCAAATACCTGCCGATCACGTTGGCGATCTGGGCCACATGGTTCTTTGTGAACTTCTCGTATTATGGCGCGTTCACATGGATGCCGAGCCTGCTCGCCGACCAGTTCGGCTCGCTCACCAAGTCCTTCGGCTACACGCTGGCCATCTCGCTCGCACAGCTGCCCGGTTACTTCCTGGCGGCATGGCTCGTGGAGCGTTGGGGCAGGCGCACCACGCTGAGCGTGTTCCTCGCGGTGTCCGCCGTGGCGGCGTTCCTGTTCTCGCAGTCCTCCACAGTCACCGCCGTGCTGTGCTTCGGCATGCTGCTGTCCGCGTCGAACCTGGGCGCATGGGGCGTGCTGTACGCGGTCACGCCAGAGATCTACCCGACGCGTCTGCGTGGTGCCGCAGCCGGCGCCGCAGCCGCATGCGGTCGTGTCGCGGCGATTGTGGCACCGCTGCTTGTGCCGTGGTTCCTCACGCTTTCGGGTGGCAACAAGTCGATCGCGTTCATCGTGTTCGCGGCGTCGTTCGTGTTCGCCTGCGTCGCGGCGCTGTTCCTGCCAGAGCGCACGGGAGCGTCGCTCGACGACTGAGCGGACCAGTCTGACCTTCCTGAGCGTGCAGCCTTCTCGCATTGGTCGAGAGGGCTGCACGCAATCATCGTGTCAGCATGTGCGCGTAGTATTGTGCCGGTTTGTGTACGAATGGTGAATGCCTATGTCATGCCACCGGTTACACGAGAACATCAATACTTTTTAGGAGAAAACAGCAATGGCGGTTCGCGGCGATATTCGTAATGTGGCAATTGTGGCTCACGTTGACCACGGCAAGACCACATTGGTCAACGCAATGCTTCAGCAGTCCCATGTGTTCAACGAGCGCGAGGAAGTGCCCGACCGCGTCATGGACTCGAACGACCTCGAGCGCGAGAAGGGCATCACGATCCTCGCGAAGAACACGGCCGTGGAATACACCGGTCCGCTCGCCGAGAAGTATGGCCACCCGGAAGGCATCACGATCAACGTGATCGACACCCCGGGCCACGCCGACTTCGGTGGCGAAGTGGAACGCGGCATCTCGATGGTCGACGGCGTTGTGCTGCTCGTCGACGCGTCCGAAGGCCCCCTGCCGCAGACCCGCTTCGTGCTGCGCAAGGCCCTTGAGGCCAAGCTCCCGGTCATCCTGTGCGTCAACAAGGTGGACCGCCCCGACGCGCGTATCGAGGAAGTGGTGGGCGAAGCCTCCGACCTGCTGCTCGGTCTGGCCCAGGATGTGATCGAGGAAGGCGTGGACCTCGACCTCGATTCGCTGCTCGACCTGCCGGTCATCTACTGCGCCGCCAAGGTGGGCTACGCCTCCACGGACCAGCCCGCGAACGGCGAGCTGCCCGACAACGACAACCTCGAGCCGCTATTCGACGCGATCATCAAGAACATCCCGGCTCCGGAATACGACCCGGACGCCCCGCTGCAGGCGCATGTGGCGAACATCGACTCCTCCGACTTCCTGGGCCGCCTTGGCCTGGTGCGCATCTACAACGGTAACCTCGAGAAGGGCAAGACCTACGGGCTTTCCCGTGTCGATGGCTCGATCGAGAACTTCCGCGTCTCCGAGCTGCTGCGCACCCAGGGACTCGACCGCATTCCGGTGGAATCCGCCGGCCCCGGCGACATCGTGGCCGTGGCGGGTGTGAACGACATCATGATCGGCGAAACGATCGTCGACCCCAACGACCCGCGCCCGCTGCCGCTGATCCACGTGGACGACCCGGCCATCTCCATGACCTTCGGCACGAACGATTCCCCGCTCGCCGGCACCGAAGGCAAGGACCACAAGCTCACCGCCCGCATGATCAAGGACCGTCTGGACCGCGAACTGATCGGCAACGTCTCGATCAAGGTCATCCCGACCGACCGCCCGGACGCATGGGAAGTGCAGGGCCGCGGCGAACTCGCGCTCGCCGTGCTCGCCGAGCAGATGCGCCGCGAAGGCTACGAACTGACGGTCGGCCGCCCGCAGGTCGTGACGAAGACGATCGACGGCACGCTGTGCGAGCCGATGGAATCCACCACGATCGATGTGCCCGAGGAATACATGGGCACCGTCACGCAGCTCATGGCAGACCGCAAAGGCCGCATGGAATCGATGTCGAACCACGGCTCCGGCTGGGTGCGCCTGCAGTTCACTGTGCCGTCGCGCGGCCTGATCGGCTTCCGCACCGCGCTGCTTTCGGCGACGCGCGGCACCGGCATCTCGTCGTCGCTCTCCGCGGGCTATGCGCCGTGGGCCGGCCAGATCGTGACCCGCCAGAACGGCTCGATGGTCTCCGACCGCCAGGGCACCGCGACCCCGTACGCCATGCAGCGCCTGCAGGCGCGCGGCAACTTCTTCGTGGAGCCGCAGTCGCAGGTGTACGAAGGCCAGGTCGTGGGCGTCAACAACAAGCCCGAAGAGCTCGATGTGAACATCACGCTCGCCAAGCACATGACGAACATGCGCTCGGCCACCGCCGACGTGCTTGAGACGCTCACGCCGCCGATCAAGATGAGCCTCGAGGAGTCGCTCGACTTCGCGAATGAGGACGAGTGCGTGGAGGTCACGCCGGAATCGATCCGCATCCGCAAGATCATCCTCAACCGTGAGGATTGGTACAAGTGGCGCGCCAAGCAGCGCCGCGCCAACAACAACGCGACCAAGTAAGCGCCGAACCCCGCAAACGGGGATGACATGGGCGGGGCCCGCACAGTGGATTGTGCGGGCCCCGCCCACGCATATTCGGGCACCTACGCCCGATACTGCCCCGGGCGAAGTTGCGCGGTCGGCTTACACTGGGCAGATATGAGCAATCCACAGCAGCAGGACACGAGCCAACCGTGGTCGCATCGCCGCAGCGCACCGGTGCGCACCCTCGTCACCGTCTTTTCGGCGTTGGGGTCGGCCCTCGTCGCCACATTCGCCTCGCGCATCGGCGCCGCGTACAACATGCCGATCGGTCTGGTGATCGCGTTCGCATTGCTTGGCATGTCGGCGTGGTGCGCGCGCTCGCGCGACGGCATCACCGGATTCGCCGTGCACATGCTGTGCTCCACATTGCTGATCTATATGATCGCCCAGGGTTGGCCCAACGGTGACGCGGTCATTGTGGGCTTCCACGATTCCACCCTGCCGTGGCTCAGCCTGTATTGTGGCGTGGTCTGGCTATACGGCTCGATTCTGCTGCAGGCGATCATGCTGTTCCTGCCTGCGCGTTGGTTCGTGATTCCGGGCAGGAAGCGCCAATGACCGACATATATTATCTGGGCCCCGAAGGCACATTCACCCATCAGGCGGCGATCGCCGCGACTGAAGGTCTTGCAAGCCACGGCGAGCATGACGCACGGTTGCATGCGTGCGCCGACGTGCCGCAGATCCTGCGCCATGTGGCCGCCGGCGAGGGGCTGGGCGTGATCGCGTGGGAAAACAATGTGGAAGGCTACGTGGTGCCGAACCTCGACATGATGATCGACGCCACTGACGTGGCCGCGTTCATGCGCGTCGGAGTGGACGTGACGTTCGACGCATTCGTGACGCCCGCGACCGTACAGAACGCGCAGGATCGCGAACACATCCTCGCATCCTGCTCCGTCGTCACCGCCCACCCACACGGATTGGCACAGTGCCGCGCCTTTGCGGAACGCCACGGCTTGCGCGCCGTGCCCGCGTCATCGAACGCCGCCGCCTGCCGCGACCTGTGCGAAGGCGAGGTGGGACTCGGACCGTCGATCTGCGGCGAACTCTATGGATTGGAACGCGTCGCCACGCACGTCGAGGACTTCACCGGCGCCCGCACCGAATTCCTCGTCATCGCGCCCCGCGCCCGCGTGCAACAGCTGCTCGCCGATGCGCGCGGGCGTGGTGTGCGCGAATTCGAATCGATCCTCACGTTCATTCCGCTCGCCACCGGCCCGGGCGTGCTCGCCGATCTGCTCGACGTGGTGCGCGATGCAGGGCTCAACATGACGAGTTTCATCTCCCGGCCGATCAAAGGGCACGATGGCACCTACAGTTTCATTGTGACCCTCGATGCGGCGCCATGGGAACCGCGTTTCCGTGAAACGCTCATTGAGATAGCGGAGCACGGCGACTGGCTCAAGACACTCGCTGTCTACCCGCGCCAAGAACGCCCGCATCCGCCCGTGGATGAATGGATGCTTCCACAAGGGGGCGTACGATGCAATGCAGGAACCTTGCAGGAGGCATGGCAAGGCGATGCGTCCATGAGAAAGGAACTGCTGTGGTAGAAGCACACACCCCTACACCACCGGCGGCAGCCCCGGTTGAAGTCACGTCCACATTGCCGGCGATCGCCGCAGACGGCATCGAATGCCCGCAGCATGTGGGCATCGTCGGCCTCGGGCTCATCGGTGGTTCGCTCGCGGTCCGTCTGCGTTCCGCGGGCTGCGCCGTCAGTGCATGGAACCACCGCGCGCACCCGTATGAGACTGCGGCGCGCATCGGCATCGAGTGCAAAGACACCCTCGAAGAACTCGTGGAGGCCCAGCCGGATGTGCTCGTGTTGTGCAATCCGCTTGTCGCGATGCCCAAGATCCTGCAGACGATCAAGCCGATCATCGACCCGGCGCGCACAACGCTCACCGACGTGGGCAGCGTGAAGGGCTTGGTGCGCGAGCAGGTGCACGCCGCAGGCATCACTGACTGCTATGTGGGCGCACACCCGATGACCGGCAATGAGCGTTCCGGTTGGACGGCCGCCAACCCGGGCATCTTCGACAATGCGCTGTGGGCCCTGACCTACGACGAGCACACCGAATACCGGCGCATCGTGCAGGTGGCTGGCCTGATCACGCGCGGCCTGCAGAATTCACTGATCGTCATCGACGACGAGACACACGACCGCGCCGCCTCGCTGATCTCGCATATGCCGCATGTCGTCTCGACGGCGCTGATCAATCAGATGACAGCCGACCCCGACCGCAACATCGCCGCCGAACTGTCGGCGGGATCATGGCGCGACATGACGCGTGTGGCGCTCACCGACCCGGACCGCACATGCGCGATGGTCGTGGAGAACAGCCAGAACGTAGAGGTCCTGCTGCGCCAGATGGCCAGCCGTCTCACCGAATTCGCCGACGCCCTGCGTGATGACGATGTGGCCGCCATCCACCGGTTCTTCACGGAAGGCCAGCCATACCGCGACTTCAAGCAGCATCTGGCCAACCGCAACAGCGGGGAGACCGAGACGGTGTTCACCACGCTGCGCATCCACCCGGAGCATTGGCGCAGTGACTTCCTCGAGTCAGCCAAACGTGGTGAATACATTGTGCGCTTCACCTCGGGGCACCATGCGCTCGCCGAACGTCACCCCACCATCTGAACCTGTGGCGCCTCAACGGCGCCGCGGACGCTCGGGCACCGGCTTGAGAATCGCGATGCTCGTGGCGTCGATGCTCACGTCCTGCGCAGGGCGTGAGCCATTGGCGGCGGCGTCGCGCGTCATCTCGAGCGTCGTGCCGTCCCAGGACCGCACATGGCCCACGACGTCGCGGTACTGCTGCCTACCGGTATGCGGGTCGAGCCCGGCGTATGTGCGCACCACGATGCGCGCGCCTGCGGGAATGGTCTCGGGAAGTCGCATGGGTGTCTCCTTGGAATCAGGCGGCCTCTGCCGCAGCACCCCATCATACCGCCCATGCCATCAAGCCGGAATGCCGGCAGGGGGCGCGACATGAAAATCATCATCGCACCAGACTCCTTCAAGGGATGCATGAGCGCACGGCAGGCGGCTGAGGCAATGGAACACGGCGTGCACCATGTGCTGCCGGACGCTGAATGCGTGCTCGTGCCGATGGCCGATGGCGGCGAGGGCACCGTGCAATCGCTCGTGGATGCGACCGGCGGCACATTGCTCGAGGCGACGGTGACCGGGCCATTGGGCACGCCGGTGCACGCACAGTACGGCATGCTGGGCGATGGTTGCACGGCGGTCATCGAAATGGCCGCGGCCAGTGGCATCGGTTACGTGGACGAGACGACTCGCGACCCGCGCATCACAACCACTTACGGTGTGGGCGAGCTCATTCTCGATGCCCTCGACCATGGTGTTACCGCATTCATCCTCGGTCTCGGCGGCTCGGCCACGAACGACGGGGGAGCGGGCATGGCGCAGGCACTCGGTGCGCATCTGCTCGATGCCCAAGGCAATGAGCTGCCCTTCGGCGGCGCGGCGCTTGCCGGCCTTGCCACAATCGATGTTTCCGACCTTGACTCGCGGATCGCCACGGCCGACATCCGTTTGGCCTCCGACGTGACGAATCCACTGACCGGCTCACAGGGGGCGTCGTCGGTCTTCGGCCCCCAGAAAGGCGCCGATGCATCGATGGTGGCCGAACTCGATGCGGCATTGCACCATTACGCGTCGATTGTGGCGCGCGATCTTGGGCGTGACGTGGAGACCGTGCCGGGAGCTGGCGCCGCAGGAGGCCTTGGAGCTGGATTCCTCGCATTCACTGGCGCGCGGATGCAATCGGGTGTGTCGCTCGTGGTGGAGGCGACCGGACTCAAGACGCTGGCGGCCGGTGCAGATTGGTGCTTCACCGGCGAAGGCGGCATCGACAGCCAGACGCAATACGGCAAAACGCCGATCGGTGTGGCCCGTGCGCTAAAAGAAGCCGCACCGCATTGCCCGGTCGTGGCGTTCGCCGGGAATGTGGGCAGTGGCGTCGAGGAGTTGTACAGCCAAGGCATCGACGCCGTGTTCGGCATCGTGCCTGGCCCACAGAACCTGCGGCAGGCGCTCGCTTGCGGTGCGGAGAATCTGGAACGTTGCGCTGCGAACGTGACCCGGTTGATCGCCTGCACGAGGGGCATGACTTCGCGGGCCTAGGGAGACCAGACAGCATCGAAGGAGGGTGCGCCCGTCACCATGGTGACGGGCGCACCCTCCTTCCGTTGGGGTGAAAACAGTTGCCGCTACTCGCTCGCCACGGCGTCCAGCACCGGCTGCTTGAGCGCGCGGCGCGCCGGCGAGATGCTCGCCACGAGGCCGACGAGGATCGCGACGATGAGGAACAGCACGAGCTGGTCCCACGGAATCGTCAACGTCGTCATGCCCTGCGACTCGTAAGCTGCTCGGATGACGACACCAGCCGCCACACCCACGACAATGCCAACGATGGTGCCGAACACCGAGAGGATGACCGCCTCGATCGCGAGCATGCCGCGCACCTGGCCGTTCGACGTGCCGATCGCGCGCAGCAGGCCGATCTCCTTCGTGCGCTCGGACACGTTGAGCGCCAACGTGTTGACGATGCCGAAGATCGCGATGACGATCGACAGTGCGAGCAGCGCGTAGATGATCGCGAGCATCGAGTTGATCATCGAGCTCATCGACGACTTGAACTCGTCGCGAGTGAGGACCGAGACTGTGTAGAACGGCTTCACGGTCTTCTTGAGGTCCTTGCCGAGCTGCTCGACGTTTGCACCGGGCTCCGCCTGCACGTACATCTGCGTGACCATCATCATGTCTTTGCTTGTGATCTTTTCCGCCGTCGGCACCGAGATGAAGATGCTGTCCGCATACAACGAGTCGTCGATGATTGCGCCGATCCTGACCTGTTCCGTCTTCGTCTCGGTCTTCATCTTGACGAACTGCTTCGGATCGACGTTCTGTGCCTGCTTGACGACGTTCTCGGCCTCCTTCGCCTTGGACTGCGCCCCGGAGACGTCTCCGGAAGCGGCCAACTGCTGCGCTTCCTGCTGGAATGTCATGGCCTGTGCCTCAACCTGCTTCTGGTACGCCTCGGACGCCTGCTTCGTGGCCTCTTCGTCGACCGACGTGTTCTCCGATTCGAGGTCGATCACGTCGCCGACCTTCCAGTGCTCGTCGTCGGCGATTGTGCGTCCGACCGCGGCCTCGCCGTCGTCGATCGCCTTCGCGGCGTCGCCGTCCTGCTGTCCGACCGGGGCGAGTTCCGTGAGTAGGTCGGTCTTGATGGCGGCGGTCATGACGTCCTTTTCGGCGTTCGTCGCCTTCACCGTGGGCAGCATGTAGACGGCTGAGGAGGCGCCCACGCCCTTGGTGTCCTCGATCGCGTCGACGGCCTTCGTCGAGATCGGCTGCGTCATGCTCGCCGTCATCGCGACATAGTCGGCGTTCACGTTGTTGTCGACGAGGTTGCTCACCGATGTCTTCATCGATGATGCGACGACGCCGAGGCAGCTGACGATCGCGACGCCGATGAACAGCGCGGCGGCCGTGTTCGCGGTGCGGCGCTTCGCGCGGCTGATGTTGCGCGTCGCGAGCTTGCCGGTGACCGGGAACACCTTCGAAGGGATCCAGCCGAGCACCTTCGCGGCGGGCGCGACGAACGCCGGCGCGCAGACGATCGCGCCGATGATGACGAATCCAGCGCCAAAGCCGAGCGTCCAGCCGGAGCCGAGGTCCTTGAGCCACTGCCAGTCGACCGTCTTCGCGGCGTCGAGGTAGCACAGCACCCAGAAGGCTGCGCCGACGGCGACCATCGCGATGCCGATCCATCCGCGTGCTTTGACCGGCTTCTCCGGATTGACCGTCTCGTTCATCGCCTGGATCGGGGGAGCGGTCGCCGCGGTCTTCGCCGGCAATGTCGCGCCGATGATCGTCACGATGACGCCGACGATGACGCCGATGATGACGTCGGTTGCCGACGGTGCGGGCGAGCCGGACAGCGGCATGCCGCTTTGCGTCATGCCCTTCGCGATCAATTCGAGCAGGCCCCAGCCGAGCAATACGCCGATGCCGGAACCGACGATGCCGAGGATGACGGCCTGGATGAGCACACTCGCGAACACCTGAGCCGGCGAGGCGCCGACCGAGCGCAGTAACGCATAGCCGCGCATCGATTCGCGCACGATCATCGTGAACGTGTTCGCGATGATGAACGCGCCGACGAACAATGCAATCGCCGCGAAGATGAGGATGAGCGGCTGGATGAAGCCAAGCTGGTCTTGGATGCTCTTCGTCGCGTCGTCACGCACCGAGTCGCCGGTCACGGCGTGCGCGTCCGCGCTCTTCGGCAGTGCTTTGTTGATGCGGTTGGCGAGTTGCTGCTGGGCCTCCTCGTCGAGCGGCGTCGTCTTGCTGCCGTACACGCCGATGAACTGGATGCTCGAGGTGTCCTCTCCCTCCTCCTGCAGCACATGTTGGACGAAACTCGGGCGGGCGAGAATGAGGATTGCGCCGAGCTGTGTCGACGGCGAAGTGAAGATACCGGAGACGGTCATCTCACGTGCCTCGCCGTCAACGATGAGTTTCGCCGTGTCCCCTGTCTTGAGCCCGGCCTTGTCGGCCGTGTCTTCAAGCAGCGCGATCTCATCGTCCGTCTGCGGGTATTCGCCCGAGACGAAGTGCGCCGAACGCCAGGGGTCGTCCTGATCGACGCCGATGACGAGCGTCGGTGCGCCGACCGTCGTCAGCGCGTCGCCGTTGTGGTCGAGCAGCACGGCGTTGCCCAGCTGCATCGTCGCATCGGCGTTCGTGACGCCGTCGACATTCTCAATGTCGGGGATGATGCTTGTGCTGATTTCATTGTAGGTGCTGTTGTAGCTGGTGACGCTGCCCCCGTTCTCCTTCTTCTGCTCGGTCGCGCCGCGCACATAGACGTCGGCATCCGAGTTGGAGCCCATCATCTGCGCGACCTGGTCGTTGAGCATCTCGCGGAAGCAGAATGAGCCGACGACGAACGCGACGCCGAGCGCGATCGCGATGATCGACATGATGAAGCGGCGGAAGTGCGCCTTGGTGTCTCGTAATCCTATGCGGAACATCGTTGGCTCAGGCCTCCTTGGAGGACTCGACCTCGACCGGGCCGTTGTCCGGGTCGTCGTGCTCAGCGAAGACGGCGAGGATGTCGTCATAGGTCGGGTGGTCCATGTCCTGCGTGATCGAGCCGTCGGCAAGCACGAGCACGCGGTCGGCGAAGCTCGCCGCGCGCGGGTCGTGTGTGACCATCACGATCGACTGTCCGTAGTCGCGCACGGATTTGCGCAGGAACTCGAGCACTTCACGGCTCGAACGCGAATCGAGGTTGCCGGTCGGCTCGTCGGCGAAAATCACGCTCGGACGTTCCATCATCGCGCGGGCGCATGCGACGCGCTGCTGCTGGCCGCCCGACAGCTGGCTCGGGCGGTGGTCGAGGCGGTTCTCCAGACCGACGACGCCCACGACCTTCTTGAACCAGGTGCGGTCGATTGGGCGGTGCGCGATCTGCAGCGGCAGTAGGATGTTCTCCTCTGCCGTCAGTGTCGGTACGAGGTTGAACGACTGGAAGATGAAGCCGATCTCCTTGCGGCGCAATTGCGTGAGCTGCTTCTGGTTCATCGACGAGACCTCGAGGTCCTCGACGAATACCTGGCCGCTCGTGGGCACGTCGAGGCCGGCCATGCAGTGCATCAGGGTCGATTTGCCGGAACCGGACGGCCCCATAATCGCGGTGAGTTCGCCGCGGCGGAAGTCGACGCTCACATGGTTGAGTGCCGTCACCTGGCTGTCGGTGTCTCCATAGGTCTTGTAGAGATCGACCGCCTTCGCGACGATCGGATCATTGCTCGGCGCGGGTGCGCCTGTGGTTTTCCTGCTCATATGAACCTTTCCCAGTGATCTGGTGGTAGTGATGATTCGATGCACGGCGGCGCGCCAGACGCCTGCCGTGTGCTTTTCCGTTACCCATTGTCCGCGAAACCGTCTCGATGGAGCCGTGACTGCTGTCACTGTTCTTGGATGGAGCCGTGACTGCTGTCACTGCTGCATCGTGTCCGAAACTTCAACGGGCGGACCGCCCATGACCGCATCGTACCGTATCGGCGTGTGCGGTTCGCCACAATGTCCACGTTCGTGCGGCCGTACCGGGGCCGCCCGTCAAGGACGACTCCAGCTATACCCGATGGCGCACACTCTCGGCGGCAACGCCGCGTTGCACCACGCCCGAATGCCCGCAACCGACGGTTGCATCCGCGTCATTGCAACGATGCTGGAGGACCCCTCGATTCCCCGCCGCGCCGACGTCCGTCTCACGATGTGGGAAGCAGCGGATATGCACACAGCAGTTGCGTGCGCTGCCGAGGACGTATGCGCCGTGGATATGGATGGATATAGTGAGAGGTGAAAACGGCATCGTCGACAGAACAGGGGAGCGGATGGACGCACAGTATACGGTCGAACGGTTCGTCGATTATCTGCGCGTGGCGAAAGGATTGAGCGAACACACCGTCGCCGCCTACCGTTCCGATGTGCTCCAATGCCTCGACGCGCTCGCGGCATCGGGGAAGACGGAGCTCGACAGTGTGACGTTGTCCGACTTGCGGATGTGGATGGGGGAGGAGTCGCACCACGTCTCGAAAAGCAGCCTCGCGCGCAAGACAATCGCGATACGCCGGTTCTTTGCATGGGCGCTCGAACACGGTGTGCTCACGCACAATCCGGCGTCCGCGCTCAAGACGCCGAAACTGCCGAAGACGCTGCCCGCCGTGCTCAACGAGCCGCAGGCAGGGGCGCTTATGGACGAAGCCGACGCCGAAGCCGCACGACTCGACGACGACCCGCATGCACGCGCGCTCGCACTGCGCGACTGCGCGATGCTCGAAGTGCTGTACGCGACGGGCATCCGCGTCGCGGAACTGGTCTCAATGGACCTGGGCAGCGTGCACTACGGCAACCGCACGATCATCGTCACGGGCAAAGGCGACAAGCAGCGCGTCGTGCCGTTCGGCGTGCCCGCACAGCATGCGCTCGAACAATGGACTGAACAGGGCAGGCCATGCCTCATGACGCCGCGTTCGGGCAACGCGCTGTTCCTTGGCGCGCGGGGCGCGCGCATCGACCAGCGTGTGGTCCGCGGCGTCGTGCACCGCGAGGCGGCGCGCGCTGGCGTGCCCGACATCTCGCCGCACGCCCTGCGGCACAGCGCGGCCACGCATATGCTCGACGGGGGAGCGGACCTGCGCGAGGTGCAGGAGATGCTGGGGCATTCCTCACTGGAGACGACGCAGCGCTACACACATGTGTCGATCGAGCAGCTCAAATCGCGGTACAAGCAGGCGTTCCCGCGCGCGTAGTGCGCTGTGTGTCGCAGCGTCGCGGTGGCGCAATTGTGAAGGTTCGCATTGGGTGAACATGGTGCGCGAAGATGGGTGCAATCGTTTTCAGAGCATAGCGTCGCGCGTGGTGGTTCCGCAAAAGGGCAGTAAACAGTGTGCAGTGCTCCGTCTGATGATGTGGAATGACGATGAAGATTGTGTGAATAAACGCATCGCTTGCGCACGATATTGCAAACGTTACTGAAATCTGCGCGCCATACTCGTATGGCACAATGGTGAGCTATGCAGCAACGGGGTTGACGGAGCGCATATGCGTATGCGCGCGTTCAACCCCATTGCTTTGGTGGATACACCATCCGCATTCCTCAAGGACAGGAGTACAACATGAAGAAGAAGGTCATGGCGATCGCTGCCGGCGTGTGCACGCTCGGCATGCTGCTCAGTGGCTGTGGCGGATCGGGCTCTACTGCCTCGGCGGGCAACGTCATCACGGCGTTCAACTCCGAGCCGCAGAACGCGCTCATCCCGGGAGACACCAACGAGACCGGCGGCGGCAAGGTGGGGCAGCTGCTGTTCGCGAATCTGGTGCGTTACGACTCCAAGGGCAAGACCCAGATGGAAGTCGCCGATTCGATTGAACCGAACAAGGATGCCACCCAGTACACCATCAAGCTCAAGGACGGCTGGAAGTTCACGGACGGCACCCCGGTGACCGCCGAATCCTTCACCAAGTCGTGGAGCTACACGGCCAACGCGAAGAACGCGCAGAAGTGCTCGTCGTTCTTCAGCTCCATCAAGGGCTACGACAAGCTGCAGGACGCCGATTCGCTCAAGGGCGACGAGCAACTCGAAGGCCTCAAGGTGCAGGACGACAAGACCTTCACCGTCGACCTGAACTCCCCGAACTCGGTGTTCCCGGTCATGGTGGGCTATCTGGCATTCGCCCCGCTGCCGGAATCCTTCTACAAGGACCCGAAGGCCTTCGGCGAGAAGCCGGTGGGCAACGGCATGTACAAGCTCGACAAGTGGGACCACAACTCGCAGATCGTGCTCGTGAAGAACGCCGACTACAAGGGTGACGAAAAGCCGAAGAACGACGGCGTCACCTTCAAGATCTACACCGACACCGACGCCGCCTACGCCGACGTGCAGGCCGGCAACCTCGACGTGATGGACACCGTCCCGGCCTCCGCCACCAAGACCTTCGAATCCGATTCCAAGGTCGAGCCTTACAACAAGGCTGGTTCCGTGATCCAGACCTTCACCATCCCGGCGGGCCTCAAGCACTGGGAAACCAGCACCGAGGAAGGCCAGCTGCGCCGCCAGGCCCTCTCTATGGCCATCAACCGCGAGAACATCGTCGCCAAGGTGCTCAATGGCGTGGGCACGCCGGCCACTGATTTCATCGCGCCGGTGATCCCGGGCTATTCTGATGACCTCAAGGGCTCCGACAACCTCAAGTACAACGAGTCGAAGGCCAAGGAACTGTGGGCGAAGGCCGACGCCATCTCCAAGTACGACGGCAAGCTCACCTTCTCGTTCAACGCCGACGGCGGCGCCAAGCCGGTGTACGATGCAATCGTCAACTCCGTGAAGAACACGCTGGGCATCGACGTGGCCACCAACCCGATGCCGACATTCCAGGAGTTCCGCGACGCCGTCTCGCAGCGCAAGATCGAAGGCGCATTCCGCACCGGCTGGCAGCCGGACTACCCGTCGCCGGAGAACTACCTGTACCAGCTGTACGATTCGGACGCGGCCGACGGCCACGGTTCCAACGACGGCGACTACAAGAACACCGAAGTCGACGAGCTGCTCTCCAAGGCGGCATCGTCGCCGAGTACCGATGAGCAGAACAAGCTGTACCAGCAGGCCGAAGAGATCCTGCTCGAGCAGCTCCCTGCGATTCCGCTGTACTACTCGAACGCCTACGGTGTCGCCGCCAAGGGTGTGAAGAACTTCGAGATGGACTGGCAGAACCAGCCGATCTACGCGAACCTCTCCAAGTGAGACGGCGCTCGCAGTGAAACGCTGACCTAGCGGCCCAGTACCGGCGAGGCCCCCGCGATCACGATGATCGCGGGGGCCTCGCCATAGACGCCAGCATGAGCCGCGGTGTGCGCTAGTCGCGAATATCGCGATGCGGATCCGTGGGCTCCTCTTCGTCCTGCACGATATCGATGCGGACGGTGACGAATGTTCGGGTCTGTTCCATAAGGGCCACCCCTTCCAACCATGTAGTCGATGCACGATGCATGCATCCAGGATTCACGGTAAGGCAATGGTGCCGGCGATGGGCAGCCACGCCCACGACGTGGGATGCGGGCATCTCATTTGACGGAAGCATCGCGCCCTTTTTTGGTGATATTGATGTCTGGGCTGAAAGCTAAGTCAGCACATGCGGTAGACTTGCTGGGTACTTGTGGACCCCGTGGACGGCAGCCGCGCCGACCGCGCATGCCGCCGTGGCCGAACGGGGTCAAGAGGAATAAGGAGAAACCGATGGGCAAATATCTTCTGCGACGCATTCTGCAGATGATCCCTGTGGTTCTTGGTACGACACTGTTGGTGTATGCGCTGGTCTTCGCGTTGCCGGGCGATCCGGTCAAGGCGATGTTCGGAGACAAGCCTGTCAATGAATCCGTCGCCGCCCAGATCCGCGCGGAATACAATTTGGACAAGCCGTTCTTGGTGCAGTATCTGCTGTTCCTGAAGAACGCGTTCACACTCGACTTCGGCAACACCTTCTCCGGACAGCCGGTCATCAACGAGATTGGTCGCGCGTTCCCCGTGACGATCAAGCTCGCGCTCATGGCATTCTGCTTCGAAGCCATCTTCGGATGTGTGTTTGGTGTCATCTCGGGCCTCAAGAAGGGCAAGTGGTATGACTCGGTGATCCTGATCGTCTCGCTGCTGCTCATCTCGGTGCCGACCTTCGTCACCGGCTTCTTGGGCCAGTATTTCCTGGGCGTCAAGTGGAGCATCCTGCCGGTCACGGCAGGCTCGAACCCGGGCTTCTTCGACCTGCTGATGCCAGCGATGGTGCTGGGATCGGTCTCGATGGCCTATATCATCCGCTTGGCCCGTTCCGAGGTCTCGTCGAACGTCTCGCTCGATTATGTGCGCACCGCACGCGCCAAGGGCATGAGCAACCGGTCGGTCATCTTCCGCCACATTCTGCGCAATTCGATGATCCCCGTCGTCACGTATCTGGGTCAGGACCTTGGCGCGCTGATGGGCGGCGCCATGATCACCGAACAGATCTTCAACATCCACGGCATCGGCTTCCTGACCTACCAGAGCATCCTCAAGGGCGAAGCCAACATGGTCGTCTCGGTCGTCACACTGCTCACGCTCGTGTTCGTGGTGTGCAACCTGCTTGTCGACATGCTGTATGCGGCACTTGATCCGCGCATCAGGTACGCGTGAGTAAAGGGGTATTGCACATGACAGACATCAATACAACGCTTCCGGGGCAGGAGCGTTACGTTGCCCCGCTCGAAGAGACGCCGCTGCAGACGGTGGACACGGTCGACGAATCCGCTCCGGCCACAAGCATGTGGTCCGACGCGTGGCGCACGCTGCGCAGGAACCCGCTGTTCATCATCTCGGCGATCCTCATCGTGTTCATCATCTTCGTGGCGCTCTTCCCGGGCGTCTTCACGAAGACCGACCCGAACTACTGCACGCTCGACGATTCGCTTGAACCCGCACGCCCGGGCCATCCCTTCGGATTTGACATGCAGGGCTGCGACGTGTACGCACGCGTCGTCTACGGCACGCGCACGTCGCTGAGCGTCGGCATTCTCTCCACGCTCATCGTCGTGGCGGTCGGCACGCTCATCGGCGCGATCGCCGGTTTCTGCGGCGGCTGGATCGACGCGGTGCTCAGCCGCATCGTCGACATCTTCATGGCCATCCCGATGCTGCTCGGCGCGATTGTGGTGCTGCAGATGTTCCGCACCGTCACCTCGATTTGGAAGGTCGTGCTCGTGCTCGCGCTCTTCGGCTGGGTCTCCACCGCGCGCATCGCCCGCGGCGCCGTGCTCTCGTCGAAGAACCTCGAATTCAACACGGCCTCGACCGCGTTGGGCTCCACCCCGATGCGCAACCTGTTCCGCCACATCCTGCCCAACTCGCTGGCGCCGATCATCGTCATCGCCACCACGTCGCTCGGCTCGTACATCGTCTCCGAAGCCACACTGAGCTTCCTGGGCATCGGCCTGCCGTCCACGACGGTCAGCTGGGGCGGCGACATCTCGAACGCGCAGTCGATCCTGCGTACCGACCCGATGGTGCTGTTCTACCCGTCGGTGGCATTGGCAGTCACCGTGTTGGCGTTCATCATGATGGGCGACGCCGTCAAAGACGCCCTTGATCCCAAGAGCCGTACGGCGTGAGCTTCGCGAGGTTATGCAAATGAGTGAGCAAACGAATATTGACGACAAACTCGACCAGCTGCAGCGCGCCGAGGGTCCGCTGCTCGAGGTCAAGGACCTGCAGGTCGACTTCACGACCGACGACGGACGTGCCGTGCATGCGGTGCGCGACTCCTCGTTCAGCGTGTACCCGGGCCAGTGGGTGGCCATCGTGGGAGAATCCGGTTCGGGCAAGTCCACGTCCGCCATGGCGTGCCTGGGCCTGCTGCCGGGCACCGGCAAGGTCGTGGCGGCTCCATCAAGCTCAACGGTACCGAGATCTCGCACTACACGCAGAAAGAGTTCGTGAACGTGCGCGGCTCCAAGATGGGCCTTGTGCCGCAGGACCCGATGAGCAACCTCAACCCGGTGTGGCGCATCGGCACGCAGGTCAAAGAGGCGCTTGTGGCCAACAACATGGACGTCTCGCACGAAAAGCGCTCCGATCTGGCCAAGGCGCTCGCCAACGCGGACATCGAGATCAAGAGCGAAGGCGACGAGACGTTCCTCGGTTCCAAGGAGCTGCCGGAACTGCTCGAAGCCGCCGAACAGGCGCTTGTGGGCATTGGCGTGGAAGGCGACGCGTTCACGAAGAAGATGGAGTACTTCCGCTCGGAATGGGTGCCGGGCTCTGAAACCCGCTGGCGCGTGGCCGACGACCTGATCAAGGCTGGCGTCAAGGATGACGACGCATGGTACATCGCCAAGAAGTACGTCACCGGCTCGTCGATGGAGGATCGCATCGCCGGCCTGCTCGACGAGGCCGGCCTGCCCGACGCCGCCACGCGCGCGCGCCAGTACCCGCACGAGTTCTCCGGCGGCATGCGCCAGCGCGCGCTGATTGCGATTGGTCTGGCCTGCCGGCCGGAACTGCTCATCGCTGACGAGCCGACGAGCGCGCTCGACGTGACGGTGCAGAAGAAGATCCTCGACCATCTGCAGGACCTGACCGATTCGTTGGGCACTGCCGTGCTGTTCATCACCCATGACCTTGGCCTGGCCGCCGAACGCGCCCAGCACATCGTGGTCATGTACAAGGGGCAGGTCGTGGAATCGGGCCCGTCGCTCGAGGTACTGCAGCACCCGCAGCACCCGTACACGAAGCGCCTGGTGGCCGCGGCCCCGTCGCTCGCCTCGCAGCGCATCGTGTCGGTCGAGGAGCATGGTCAGGACGCTTCGTCAATCATGGAGCACAAGGTCAATGAGCAGTCGCTCGAAACGGCGGACACGATTATCGAAGTGAGCCACCTGACGCGCGAATTCAAGCTGCCGCGCACCAAGGACATGTTCAAGGCCGTCGACGATGTGAGCTTTAAGGTCAAGCGCGGCACCACGCTCGCGATCGTAGGCGAATCGGGCTCGGGCAAGTCCACCGTGGCGAACATGGTGCTCAAGCTGCTGGAGCCCACGAGCGGCACCGTCACCTACAACGGCAGCGACATCGCGCAGTTCAAGGGCAAGAGCCTGCTCGACTTCCGCCGCCATGTGCAGCCGGTGTTCCAGAACCCCTACGGTTCGCTGGACCCGATGTATTCGATCTTCCGCTCCATCGAGGAGCCGCTGCGCATCCACAAGATCGGCGACAAGAAGAGCCGAGCCGCCCGCGTGCGTGAGCTGCTCGACCTGGTGGAGTTGCCGGAGTCGGTCATGCGCCGGTACCCGAACGAGCTTTCGGGCGGTCAGCGCCAGCGCATCGCGATCGCGCGCGCGATGGCGCTCAATCCGGACGTCATCGTCTGTGATGAGGCCGTGTCCGCGCTCGACGTGCTTGTGCAGGACCAGGTGCTCCATCTGCTCAACGACCTGCAGGCCAAGAACGGCCTGAGCTATTTGTTCATCACGCACGACCTCGCGGTTGTGCGGCAGATCGCCGACGACGTGGTGGTCATGCAGCACGGCAAGCTCGTGGAGCACGGCACCACCGACGAGGTGTTCCTGCACCCGCAGCAGCAGTACACGCGCGACCTGCTTGACGCGATCCCGGGCGGCAAGCTCGAACTCGGCCTCAATCTCGACTGACGGGCGTGCGGCCCACGCGGAAGGTCACCCTTCCACGGGGTTGCGCTCGTCATCGTCATCTTCGGCGGCATCGTCATCATCGACGATGCCGCCGTCTTCCTTGCCCACCGCATACGTGGCCAGATGATGCGCCTTGCCGATCTTGTGGATCGAATCCATCAGATCGAAGGCCTGCGCGAAGATGATGAGCGAGAAGATCTCGTGCGAGACCTCGGCCGTCAGCACGTCGCCACCGGGCAGGTGGCCGAGCAACACGAACGCGAAGAACAGCGTGGGGTAGATCAGCTGGCGCTGGTAGCTGTAGAAGAACGTGCGGTTCGTCAGGTGGTACAGCAGGATCGGCACGAGGTTGATCGTCGAGAAGATGATCTGGATCAGCACGAGGATACCGACGCCTTGGCTGTAATTGTCGTAGAACACCTTGCCGAAGATGGCGAGGAACATGATGCTGTACAGGTTCGCGAAGAGCAGGTAGCCGAACTGCAATGTGCGCGTGTTGGTGAAGAAGCCGGCCACGAACACCACAAAGACGGAGACCTCCACGAAGATGTCGCTGTAGAATTCGCGGTCGTCAAACAGCGAGACCGCCGCGCACACGAGGGTGAGGAGCACCGCACCCATGCAGATGATGAATCCGCGCGGTACATGCGGCCGTGTGGGCGAGGTGGGGGCTTGGTTCGTGGTCTGTGTCATTGTCGCTCGATTCATGCAAAGGGATTGCGGCGTTTGGCGCCGATGCCTCCACGGTAACGAGTTTGCCCCGCGCCGGCACGCGTTCACCAAGCATGAACGGGCCCGCGGCCGTTGTGCGCTGGTAGGCTCTAAAGCATGACACTCACAATCACCACCGCGAATCTCAACGGCATCCGTGCCGCCAAACGCAAAGGGGTCAGCAAATGGCTCGCCCGCAACACGCCCGACATCTGGTGCATGCAGGAGACGCGTGCGCCGCAGGAGATCCTCGACGAGATGTTCCAGGACTTCGGTGCGACCTATGTGGAGCAGGGGCGCATCGCCACTCCCGACGACCTGGCCACCGTCGACGACGTGTGCCGGATCAAGGGGCGCGCTGGCGTCGGGCTCCTGACCGACCGTCCTGTGGAACGCACGCGCATCGGACTGCCCGGGCTCAGCGAAGACGTGGATTCGGGACGCTGGGTCGAAGCTGATGTGCGCACCCCGCAGGGGTACGAAATCACCGTGGTGTGCGTGTACGTGCACGCGGGCGGTGACGGCGACGACATCAAGGAAGTGCAGAAATACCGGTTCCTCGACGCGATGACCGAACGCATGCGTGAACTGCAGGACATCGCGGCGTCCGGCGGCAACCAGGCGGTGATCTGCGGCGACTTCAACATCGCGCACACGCCGATCGACCTGAAGAACGCGAAGGCCAACATCACCACGCACGGCTTCCTGCCCGAGGAGCGCGCCTACATGGACCGCTGGATCGGGCAGATGGAGTATGTGGACGTGATGCGCGACCTTGCCGGCGACATCCAAGGGCCGTATACGTGGTGGAGCCAGCGAGGCCGTGCCTTCGACAACGACGCCGGCTGGCGCCTCGACTACCAGTTCGCCACGCCCGAGCTTGCGCTCACCGCACGGGGATTCCGTGTGGATCGCGCCGAGGAATGGTTCAAGCGGTGGTCCGACCATGCGCCGCTGACCATCACGTACGACGTCTGACGCACAAGACCGCGCATGCAGGCCATGGATGTTTGGTGCAATAACCGGGCGCCGCATTCCGCGCAATCACTCATGCGCCCTATACTGAACTGGAAGTAGTGATTGACTATTGCCAATGGGCTGCCGGTGACCATGCGCGCCGCCGGCGGACCGCAACGAAATGAGGATATATGGGACTGTTCGGGTTCGGCAAGAAGAAGAAAAACCGTGAGGCCGAGGCCATCGCTTCGCAGACCGAAGACATGGCGAAGGAAGACGCCCAGCTCGACGACGAATCCCAGCAGGGCGACGATGCCGCGGCTGGCGAGCGCATGACGGGGCAGATTCCCGAAGAGACGAGCATGACCTACGAGGGCCGCGGCGAAGAGTACGGCCCATGGGACATCGACGAGGACAACGCCCCTGATTTCGACGAATACATGTCGCTCGGCGCGTTCTACATCCCGTTCGTGCGTGGCATCCAGCTGCGCATCAAGGCGAGCCGTGCGGACAACACGCTGCTTGGCGCCACGGTGACGATCGGGAAGTCGAGCCTCGAACTGGAGGCCTTCGCCGCACCGAAGACGCTCGGCCTGTGGGACGACGTGCGCGAGGACCTGCTCGAAGGCAACGCCAACGCCAAGGAAGTGCCCGGCATTTTCGGCGCCGAGATCGAACTGCCCGTCAAGCTCGACAACGGCAAGGTGCACACCACGCGCATCGTGGGTGTGGACGGCCCGCGTTGGATGCTGCGTGGCATCTTCTCGGGCCCCGCGGCCGAGGACCCCAAGTCGCCGGAAGCGGAAATCCTCAACCGCTTCTTCTCCGACATCGTTGTGGATCGCGGCGAGGAGCCGCTCGCCCCGCGCGATCTGATCCCGATGGCGCCGCCGCTCACGCCGAACGAGCGCCGCGAGCGTGACGCCGCACAGCAGGACGGCGAGGGCGCACAGCTACCTGGCAAGCCGGAGGGTCCGTTCAACTCCGACCAGGAGACGGAGACGAAGACGACGCTGTCGCGCGGACCGATGTTCTCGGAACTGCGTTGATGGGCACCGACCGCAAACGCACCGGGCTCGGCGCGCTCGCACAGGCCGGCGACGACGATTTCTCGGTCATCACGGCCATCGGCGGCCCGCGCGGCGTGGTGGAATCCATGCTGCCGGGCTTCCTCTTCGTCGTCATGTTCGTCGTCACGTCGAATCTGCAGCTCACGATCATCGTGTCCGCGGCGCTCGCCGTGCTGCAGGTAGTGGTGCGCCTGTGCCAACGCCAATCAGTCATGGGTGCGCTCAGTGGCCTGGCGGCGGTCGCGATCTGCCTGATCTGGGCATGGCGTACCGGTGAGGCGCGCGATTACTACATGTACGGGTTCCTCACGAACGCCGCCTACATCGTGCTGTTGCTCGTCTCGCTCGCCGTGCATGTGCCGGCGCTTGGGTTCCTCATCGAATTCATCCGCTCGCTGCCCACCGAACACTTCAGACAGTGGCTCGACGGCTGGCGTTCCGACAAAGAGCTCGTGAAGGCCTACACGATCGCCACGTGGCTGTGGCTCGGTGTGTTCGCACTGCGCCTTGTGGTGCAGGTGCCGCTGTACGTGACGAACCACGTGGGCTGGCTCGGCACCGCACGCCTGCTGATGGGCCTGCCGTTCTGGGCGCTGGCCATCTGGGTCACCTATCTGATTGTGGCGACGCCGATGCACCGCCACAAGATGCGTGAACGCGCGCAACTCGAAGAGAGCGCCGAACATCCCCACGCGTCAAACAGCACGCAATGAGCAGATGAGCAAAGGCACAAGATACACCATGGGCAACGGAATCCTTCTCAAGCTGGCGGTGGGCGTGTGCTGCGCGCTCGCCGTGTTCGGCCTCGCCGCATGCACACCGCGCGGCGCAGCCGTCGGCGACACACAGCAGGAGCAGGCGCCGGCGCATGACAACGTGCCGGGTGCACGCACGACGATCGCGCTGATCGGATCGCCGCACGCATCCAATGCGGACACACTTGCAGTGAATGCGCTGGATGCGGACGATGACTTCGACGTCGTCTACACGGCCACGGCAGGCCTCGGCGACCCGGGCGCCACGGCGCGCCAAGCGGTGCTCGACGCGGTGGCACGACGCGTCAACCTCATCATGATCAGTGATTTCACTGATGGGGAAGAGGGCGCGTGGAGCCAGACGCTCGGCAAGGCGCGTGAAAGCGGCATTCCGGTCGTGTTGCTCAATCCGGAGGGCGAGCCCCACGACCCACTGCTGTATGCCGCGGTGTTCCGCATCAACGACCGCATGATGGATGCGGTGCCGCTCGCCAAGGCCGCCGATACGGTGATCCGCGACGAGCCGCACGACCGCGAGATGATGGTTACGACAATCACCGCCACCGAATAGACACACGACAACAGACAGGAACGGGTATGGAAGCCACGGTACAGATCGAACGATACGCGGATCAGGGCAGGTGCGTCGCACACATCGACGGGCGCGTCGTCTTTGTGCGGTTCGCGCTGCCGGGCGAGCGCGTGAGGATCGTGCTCGACGAGCCGACCAACAGGAGCGACCGGTTCTGGACCGGCGAAGTCGTCGAGGTGCTCGAGGCGAGCCCGGACCGTGTGGCGCCGAGCTGGCCGCTCGCCGGACCGCTCGCGATGGGCGGCGGCGTCGGTGGCGCCGACCTCATCCATGTGTCGCTCGAAGGCCAGGAACGGTGGAAGGAAGCCGCGGTCATGGACGTGATGCGCCGGCTCGGCCATGTGGAGCTCGACGAGATCCCCGTCTATGCCATGCCCGGCGATGAGGAGGCGCAAGGCCTCCATTGGCGCACGCGCATCGAGATGATCACCGACGATGAGGGACGGCCGTCGATGCACCGCCGTGGCAGCCACGTACGCGTGCCGATCGACACGATGCCGCTCGCGACGCGCGCCGTGCTCGAAGCGGCCGCGATGAACGACGTGTGGGGCGGCGCGCTACCCGCCAACGCGCAGGTGCGCATCGCCGTTCCCGAGCCGCGCGTGGACGCCGCGGACATCGCGGATGGGGCTGCGCTGCGCCGTGCCATCGGCAGGAACTACGCCATCATCGTCGACGGCAAGGTGCGCCACGGCAGCCGCAGCCTGACCGAGCGGATCACCGTGGACGGCCACGCCTTCGACTACACGGTGGACGCCTCCGGCTTCTGGCAGATGCACCGCGAGGCGCCGCAGGTGCTGCCGCAGTACGTCATCGACCAGATCCGCGAAGTCCTTGGCGACCGCGCGCCCCGCAACGGCCGCAATCTGGTGATCTGGGACCTGTATGCGGGGTCCGGCCTGTTCACGCTGCCGCTCGCGACCCTGATCGACGAGCATGCGAAGCTCGTCAGCGTCGAAGGCGCGAAGACGGCGGTCGCGAACGCCCGCAGGAACCTCAAGAGCGCGGGCATCCACACGGTGCAGGCGTTGTGCGGCGACGTGCTCAAGACGCTCGAGAAAGACATCGATCCGCAGCGCGCGCACCCCGACATCGTCGTCCTCGACCCGCCGCGCGCTGGCGCGAAGGCGAAGGTGTGCACGAAGATCGCGAACTCCGGCGCGCCGATCGTCGTGTACATCGCGTGCGACCCGGCGTCGCTCGCGCGTGACACGGCGACGCTCACCCAGCATGGATATGCGCTCCATTCGATCGCCGCGTTCGACATCTACCCGATGACGCACCATGTTGAGACGGTAGCATTGATGTCAAGAGTCAGAGGCTAAGGGGTGAGAAAAGCCTTATTTTAAGCCATTCCTGCACACCTGACCTTTTTGCAAAAGGATGGTCCAACTAAGAAAAAACTCTCTGGGGGAACTTATCGAACTGAGGTGGTGCCGATTTTTTGGACTCTTTGGTGGGAAAGGAGTCCACTGATGGTGAAGTACACGAGGGAGCAGAGGCTTCGTGCGGTGAGGTTGTACGAGCGGTACGATCGCGGCGCGGCGTCGGTGATCAACGAGCTGGGGTGTCCGTCCCGGCAGATGCTGGTGCGCTGGCATCGGGCATGGGTCGAGGCCGGCCGCGACGACGACGGCGGCTCGCTTGGCGACGGGCGCGGGGAACGCTACACGCCCGGGCAGAAACGCGCGGCGGTCGATCATTACCTGCGGCACGGGAGGTGCGCGGCGCGCACGATCCGCGCGCTGGGCTATCCGTGCAAGGCGCTGTTGGCGCGCTGGGTCGACGAGCTGGAGCCGGGCCAACGCCGGATCAGGCGGGCTCCCGTGGATGCGGGGACGCGTCGCAAGGCGGTGGTCGAATATGCCTCGGGCTCCAGGACGAGTCGGCAGGTCGGCGAGGAGCTGGGGGTCAGTGCCGATGTCGTGCGAAACTGGAAGCACAAGATGCTTGCGGGCGACGACAAGGAGCGTGCGATGGGCGACGACGCGGACAAGGGCGGAACGCCGAAGTCCCGCGAGGACCGGCACCGCGATGACGGTGGCAGATCCCTTGAGGGCATGCGGCGGGAACGCGACGGGATACGTTCGCAGCTGACGCGGATGCGCGCCGAGCGCGACGAGCTGGAGATCGAGCTGGAGATCATCCGCTACACGAAGGAGCTGTTGGGAAAAGGGCGGGGCGCAGACCCCGACAACCTGACCAACGCCGGGAGGACCCGTCTGGTATTGCATCTGGCCGGCAGGTTCGCCGTGAAGCCACGCGACCTGCTGGGAAGGTGCGGCCTGTCGCGCAGCACATTCTACGACAACGGGAAGCGTCTGGGCCGGCCCGAGCGGGACGAGTGGCTGCTCGATCCCGTCCGGCGGGCGTTCGAGCAAAGCCGGGAACGATACGGATACCGGCGTATATGGCGCATGCTGCGCGACCGGGGCATACGCGTGTGCGGCCGGCGCGTCATGAAGCTCATGACCCGGCACGGCATCGCCCCCAAGCTACGGAGTCGCAGGCGCTGCAACTCCTATTCGGGCGAGCACAGCCCGGCGCCCGCCAACCTTGTCAATCGCCGTTTCCACGCCAAAGCGCCCAACCGGCTGTGGGCCGCGGACATCACCGAGTTCCGCATCGGCGAAGGAAAGATATACCTCAGCCCGGTCATCGACTGCTACGACGGCATGCCCGTGGCATGGAGCATCGGCACCAGCCCGACGGCCGAACTGGCCGACACCATGCTCGAGCAGGCATGCGCCACCCTCAAGGACGGCGAGCATCCCGTCATCCACTCGGGCCGGGGCTGTCATTACCGCTGGCCCGGATGGATCCGCATCTGCGAACGCCACGGGCTGACGCGTTCCATGAGCGCCAAGGGCTGCTCGCCGGACAACGCCGCCGCCGAGGGCTTCTTCGGCCGATTGAAGCAGGAGTTCTACTACAACCAGAACCATCAGGACGACAGCATCGACGAATTCATCGACGCCCTGGAAGCCTATCTGGTCTGGTATCGCGACGAACGCATCAAGACCGAATACGGCATGGGCATCCGCCGACACCGACAAGCACTAGGGCTCATGGCATAATCAAGAACAGCGACAACGCAGTCCAAGATTTATGCACCACCCCCTATGGCTTTTACTATATGGGATGCATCATCTGTACTGGCGATTCCGTAAAGAAAATCATCGATGGCCAGCGGCGTCTGACCTCGCTAACACTTCTCATCATCTATCTGAACAACCTGCAAAAAGGGCATATAGGTCATTTTGTGTTGATTTAGACTCCTAGTCGGTGGTGTTGGGGTAGCGGGTGTTGGTGTGGAATTCGTTCCAGTCGATGCCGGTGCCGAGGGTGGGTTGGCTGGTTGGTTCGTTGTCGTCGTCATTGGCGATGGGGTTCTTGGTGTCTTGGTCGTGTTGTTTGAGGATGCGGGCCGGGGCGGGTTTGGCGCTGTTCATGTAGCAGTGCCATTCGCAGGCGCGGCGCATGTGTGCCTCGGGAAGCCCGCGGTGGTTGACGAGCATGCGTTCGGGCGCGGCGTTGAGGCCGCCTTCGAGCCGGTTGCTGTCACGCGGCACCGGGCCGAGAATCGTGAGCTCGGGGTCAGGAAACAGAAGAGTGTGCCGTCTTTGAAGAGGCGTTCGAGTCTGAAATAGGCGCGGCGCAACGGCAAATGGGTCCACACCATCGCCCTGCTCGTAGCTGCCCTGGGGTCTCCGGGTTGTCCTTGGCGTAGGTGCGTTCGGCCAGCATGCGCTTCCAGCGTCCGTGCCACGCGTCGGGCGCCTGCCCCATCTGACGGCGGCGTCGGGCTCGTGGACGCGGGTGAGCATGTCGGCGAGTCTCTTGAGCTTCCGTCCGGCCTGTAATCTGGGTTTGCCGGTCAGGTCCGCCCTAGTGTCGCGCTGCACGTGCACCAGGCAGCGTTGGATCCGCGTGTCCGGCCATGTTTCGGCGCATGCCCGTTGGATGCCTTTCATCCCGTCGCACACGAGCACGTCGGGCGGCGCGATCTGTTCGAACAGGGCCTTGTAGGCGGCGGTGCCCTCTCGGCTGCACCATTGCCAGGCGAGCACCTCGCCGTCATTGCCGTCGACCGCCGTCAGCAGGCACCAGCCGTTCACGTAGGTGCCATCGGCCATGACCACATGGTGCACCACGCCATCGGGGTGGACGCGCGGTTCGAGGTCCCAGCACCATGCGCTGCGTCGTCGGAAGGTACGCGCGTCGCATCCCAGCCGCCGCTGGGGCGCGGCTTCGAGCAGCCAGTCCAGGAAGGCACGCAGTGTGGACGCGCGGCTCCGTGACTCGATGGTGGCGGTCGTCGTCGCCTTGCAGGTGTCGCACTGCCAACGCTGCCGGCCGTTTCGGTCGTGCCCGTTCTTGCGCATCGGCCGCTCGCGGACCGGGCATTTGCGGGCCCGCTTCGATCGTGTTCTCATGACACAATCCAACGGCCCCGAACCGGCGCGAAACGCGCTTATTTACGGGAAACCGAAAATAACACCCCGACACGCCTACTGCCACAACGGCAAACCAGCAACATAATCAACACATTGTGACCTATATGCCAAAAATCCCGATCTTGATAGAAATCAATGGAGGAATTCTGCTTTCCCGGTATGTTAAAAGCATCAAAGCAAGGAGGTCAAAAGATCAATGCAAAAATGGTTAATGAAAAATCGCAACCGGCTGACAGCCGCTACGGGCATCTTAATCGTCCTGGCCTTTGCCGCAAAATGGTTATTTAAAAGTGAAGCAGCAGAGTCCGGCCTGCTCCTGGCCGCCTCCCTCATCGGCGGCTTCCCGATCGCCGCATCCGCTTGGCAGGCCCTGAAAGTCAAAGTCATCAGTATCGACTTGCTGGTGACCCTGGCCATCTTAGGTGCCTTCGTCATCCAGGAATTCGAAGAATCCGCCATCGTGGCCTTCCTCTTCTTGTTTGGGGCTTATCTTGAACAAAAGACCCTGGCCAAGACCCGGTCAGCCATCAAGGAACTGGTGGAGATGGTGCCAGAAACCGCCCTCCGGCAGACGGCAGACGGCGACTTTGAAGAAGTTGACTTAGACGACCTGGACGAAGGGGACATCGTTTTGGTCAAGACCGGCGGCAAGATCCCGGTTGACGGGGAAGTCGTCTCCGGTTCCGGGACGGCCAACGAAGCCAGCATTACCGGTGAATCCATGCCTTTAGACAAAAAGCCCGGCGACCCGGTCTATGCCGGTACTATTTTGGAAAACGGGACCATCCGGATCGAGGCGGAAAAAGTCGGGGATGAGACGACTTTTGGCAAGATCATCGAACTGGTCGAAGAAGCCCAGGACTCCAAGTCCCAGGCTGAGCGTCTAATTGACCGCTTCTCCAAGTACTACACCCCAGTCGTCCTGCTCCTGGCCATTATTGTTGGCCTCATCAGCCAAGACCTAGAACTGGCTGTAACCATCCTGGTTCTCGGCTGCCCGGGTGCCTTGGTTATCGGGGTTCCGGTCTCCAACGTGGCCGGAATCGGCAATGGGGCCAAGCAGGGGATCCTTTTTAAAGGCAGTGAAGTCATCACCAAGTTCAGCAAGGTCGACACGATCATGTTCGACAAGACCGGGACCTTGACTTACGGCGACCCCCGGGTCAGCCAGGTGAAAAAGTACGGCCAGGGCCAGCTGGCTGAACAGCTTTTGGTTAGCGTGGAAAAAGAATCTGCCCACCCTTTGGCGAAAGCCATCACTGGCTACTATGAAGACCTGGAAGCTAAAGAAGTTGAAGCTTCCCAGGTCCTCCAGGGCGCGGGATCGTTGCTCAAGTAGCTGGCCAGCAGGTCCTGGTCGGCAACCGCTACCTGCTTGACCAGTACCATGTCCCAGTCACAAACAATGGAAAGGGACATGGAAGAGCTGGCGAGTGCTGGTAATTCCCTGGTTCTGGTGGACGTTAACGGGCAGCTGGAACTTGCTTTAGGCTTAAAGGATGAGATCCGGGCCGGGGTCAAGGAAGACCTGGCTGCTTTAAAGAAGCTGGGCGTCAAGAACCTGCTCCTCTTGTCCGGTGACAACCAGAAGACGGTTGACCTGGTAGCGGAAGAACTGGACCTCACTGAGGCATATGGCCAGCTTTTGCCAGAAGACAAGGCCGAATTTGTCAAAAAGCGGCAGGCGGCCGGTGAAATCGTGGCCTTTGTCGGCGACGGGATCAACGACAGTCCGTCACTGGCCCGGGCAGACATCGGGATTGCCATGGGCAGCGGGACTGACGTGGCAATTGAGACTTCAAACGTGGTCCTCATGAACGGCAGCTTTGACCGGATTCCGCGGGCCCTGGCCCTGGCTAAGGCCACCCGGCGGAACATGATTGAGAACATCACCATCGCCCTGGCTGTCGTAGCCGTCCTGCTGGTCAGCGTGTTAGCCAGCTCATGGATGAACATGGCCATCGGGATGTTTGTCCACGAAGGCAGTATCCTGTTTGTAATCTTAAACGCCATGCGCCTTCTGGCCTACCGGTCAAAATTACAAAAATCGCGAAAGTTGATAGAAAACAATTTTTAGCAAGCAGCAGGCCTGTATACTAAGGGCATCGAAAGTATCCAATAGAAAAAAGAAAGGACAAGAAATCATGCAAAAAGCAATTTTACAACTTGAAACATTAGCCTGCCCGACCTGCATGCAGAAGATCGCGGGGGCCATCGCCAATGTCGACGGGGTTGAAAAGACCAGCGTTAAGGTCCTCTTCAACGCAAGCAAGGCCAAGGCCAACTTCGACCCGGAAAAAACCATTTGGACACGATCACTCAATCCGTGAAGAATATCGGCTATGACGTCTTGAAGGCCAGCACTAAATAAGAGAAAAAGCAAAACAAAAAAACGCTAAATCAAGAAAAAGGAGAAAAATGATGATCAAGGAATTTTTTACCAAGAACGATGAAATGTTAGACTTATATACGAAGGCAATTACCAAGGCCCACGGCGCCCACCACCCGGAAGTCTTTGAAGTCCGCAAGGTTTATGAAGACATCCAAAAGAAGGTGAAGGCCGGCCAGGAAGACTTGATTGCCGACTTCAGCAGGCTGCGGTCCTTGACCGCGGATTACGCCATTCCGGCCGACGCCTGCGGGGCGATGACTAAGACCTATCAGACCCTGGAAGAATTCGACCACTTGGTCCAGGGTTAATTTTTACCAGCAGAGGAGAGCAAAATGCAGCATATATGTGTCAGCCTTGTTCCCTTATTCATGGACCTGCCAGGAAAAGACCAGCTTAAGATCAATTCCCTGGCCATCCACCGGCGCTATCAAAAGGGTGAGACGATTTTTCAGCCAGGGGATGAAAAGCTGCAGATCGTGGCCCGGGGAAGCATGAAGGTTTACCAGCTGTCCGCCAGCGGCCGCGAGCAGCTGCTCCGGGTTGCCCAGCCGGGTGACTATGAAGGGGAAAAGCAGCTTTTTGGCCTGGAAAACGACAGTTTCTTCGGTGAGGCCATGGAGAATACGGAAATCTGCAGCTTGGGCAAGGCCGACTTCAACCGGGTCCTCCTAGGAAATCCCCAGCTCTCCCTCAAACTGCTGGAACTCAGCACCCAGAAGCTGCTGGCCACGGAAAGACAGACCCAGTTCCTGGCCATGGAGCGGGTCGAAGAAAGGCTGGCCAGCTACCTGCTCGACTTGGCTAAAGTGGCTGGAAGCGACCAGGTCCAGCTGTCCATGAAGATGAAAGATATCGCCTTCTACTTGGGAACTACTCCCGAAACCCTCTCCCGCAAATTCAAACTCCTCGAAAAAATGGGCTATCTAGAAAAGGACAGGAAAGCAGGTAGAAAATCCTTGATGAAGATGGCCTACTGGACTTGTAATAGAC
>ENA-OQIJ01000067-OQIJ01000067.1-human-gut-metagenome-genome-assembly--contig:-NODE-67-length-36983-cov-3.175874_pt1 | contig 36983 bp, 33 predicted proteins | sample MGYA00242582_ERZ504747 | MGnify/ENA primary metagenome ERZ504747 (study PRJEB26092, sample SAMD00036435) | human gut metagenome | host: Homo sapiens | study: EMG produced TPA metagenomics assembly of...
ACCGCTTCGTCAAGGCAAAAGACGCACCGCACCCGGACATTCGAGCCCTACATGCTCAAGCAGCGCGAACGGGTTGTTTCCCGACACGCCGAATTCCCTGCCCATGCTCTGACGCACGGCGGCATCGTCGGGAAGCAGCCCAAACAGGAAGGGGCGGACGCGCTTGTCTCCGTAGACGCGGTTCGAAACGGGCATGGATAAAGACAAGGGCGCACCTTGATAATCGCGTTCGTATTCGAACGACAGCTTTCCGCTTTCGCGTTGCTCGAGCGTACCGGCGACACGACCCGCCAGCAGCACCTTGAGCGCACGGGCACTCATGCAATCGGCCTCCCGAGATTCTCAACCATATGCTCGAATGCATGGACGTAGCTTTCTTTGTCGTCCGCGATACGTTTCTCGGACAGCAAATTCGGACGGTCCCTTTCCGACTGTTCGGCAGACTCATCGTCTTCCTCAACCGATATCGAAATCGTCATGCCGAGCGCGGTGAATACACGGCAAAGCGTATCTATGCGAACACCCGGGGATTCCCCCAATTCAAGCGAAACAAGGTAACGCCGCGAAGTTCCCGTCATCTGCGACAACATGCTTTGCGTGAGGCCCAGGGCCTTGCGACGCGTGCGTATGAGACGCCCCACTTCTCTGGCAAATACTTCGCTATCCATCACCTACCGCCTTCGTTTGATGTGCATTATTCTGCACTTCAGTATATGCGCAAAACTTTGCATATGCAACGATGTGCAAAGTTTTGCGCATAATTGGCAGGGAACGGTTAGTGTACGAGGTCGATGAGTTCTTGGCGGGTGTGCACGTCGAGCTTCGCGTAGACGTGCTTGGCGTGGGTGGCGGCCGTCTCCTTCGAGATGACCAGGGCGTCGCGCACGTATGGGATGGAGCGCCCGCGGGCCAGGAGGTCGAACACCTCGGTCTCGCGCGGGGTGAGGCCGCTGTCGCGCGCGAGCGTCTGGATGCGTGCGGTGAGGTCATCGATCTCCGCTGCGGTTGCGGCGGGTTCGCCTTGTGAGGTCGTCGCCGCCGCTGTCGCCGTCATGGTCATCGGCGAGGCGTCGCGCTGTCGCTCGGCATCGTCTTTGCGCGCGGCGAACGCGAACGTCGTGCTGTCGTTGAGCACGAACATGGTGGCTCCCACCAGCAGCGCCATGGACACGGCAACCACCTGATCGAGCGAGAACGCGCCCGCCGCGATGCCCGCGTCCACCAGCACGAGCGCCACGACGCCCAGCAGGTCGCCGAGATGCACGAAAATCCATCCCAAGCCGTACGACTGCACCGGCGTCGCTGCGCCTTGCACGGCGTAGCGCGCGAAGAACATTTGCGTGATCAGGCAGAACGCGAAGCGCGCAGCGATGGCCACCACGTAAGCCACATACGCCCCCGTGCCGTCGCCGAAGATGATGAACGCGGCGAAGCCCACTACGAGCGCCGGGCACATCCACCGATAGAGAAACGACAGCGACACGCGACGCGGCCCCGCCGTTGCCGACAACCCCACCACCAGCATGAATGCGATGCTCACAACGAGCGCCACCTGCGAGGCTTCCGTGTTCTGCGCCGAGCCCGACCAGAACGACCCCTCCAAACACACGAACAGGCACGCCGCGAGAATGCCGAACCCGGCACGCCCCATGGACACGAGCACGCGCGACAGCCCCGCCCGCGCGCTGTCGTGAGCTTCCGCGAACGCGCGCTGCTCGGCCGCCCCGCGGTACTCGGCCGTGGCCGCGCGCCCTTGAGCGTCGCGCCACGACAGCAGCAAGCACAAGCCCGACAACAGGGGAAACACCGTGACCACGACAAGCGCCATCCACCCCTGCATCGACGACACCACCAGCACGAGCACCGCCGCCAGCACGGCCGACGTCGGCGCGAGGAACTCCACTTCCTCCTGCGTGACCTTCGCGTAGTACTCGCCCCACATGACCCACATGAAGCCGCTGCCGAATCCGGTGAGCACCGCGCCCAGCACGAACAGCGCCACCGTCGCGCCGAAATCGCCCAGCTCGCAGAACAGCAGCGGCGTGGAAATGGCCGTGGCCAACGGCGCGAGCCAAAACAGCGCCGCATGCTGCGTGGGCGAGCCCAACCGCTTCTCCAACACGACGATCAGCACGAGCATGACCACCGACATGGACACGGGCAGCCCCGTGAAGAACAGGTCCCATCCGGCGCCCGTCGCCAGCGACGCGCCCTTCGCGCCGGTGTAGCCGCTCACCGTGTTGGTGTAGAACACGCAGAACACCCAGGCCAGCAGAAACGCCCAGCCCAAACGCCTGAGCGGCGTGAAGCGCTCAACCGCTGCGATCAGCGATCGTTCACGCCGCCCGTCCCGCGTCTCGTCGGCCATCGCCCGTCCCTTCCCTCGCTCTCGTCCGAGCATTTGTACCACACCGCCCGGAGAATGGCAAAGAGCTTCCCCATCCTTTCCTTGGGCGGGGGGGGGCAGGAGCCGGGCGAGAAACCTCAAGCCCGCTCGTTCGCAAACGCTACCAAGGGTACACCTTCTCCTTGTGTTTGGGATGCACGTAGATGGCGGTCGCGGGGCAGCTGACCTCGCAGTCGAAGCACGTCTGGCAATCCTCGAAGTACTCGATGCGGGGATGCTCGGCCTCTTCGTCCCAGCGCAGGACGTCCTTCATGCACACTTCCACGCAGGTGCCGCACTTCATGCACTTGCCGGTGTCGATGGTCTGGATCATGGCTTAAGCCTCCTTTCCGGGCTTGAGCGGGTACTCCTCGATGGGCACGTCCGCGAGCGTCATGACCGGCTCGCCGTCGGCGCCCCGGCTCCACTCGATCCACTTGAGCCATTCGCCGTTGTCCATCTCGGGGAAGTCCTCGCGGTAGTGGCACACGCGGGTCTCCTTGCGCTCGAGCGAGGCCATGAGGTGCAGCTCGGCGTTGTCGAGGATGTTGAGCGTCTCGTAGTACTTCGCTGCCTCGTGCGGGTCGGCCGGCAGCATGGTGGCCGCAGCTTCGTCCTTCAACTCGCGCACTTCGCGCAACGCCGTAGTCAGCGTGCCTTCGTTGGGCAGCAGGCTCACACGGTAGTCCATGATGATCTCGTGCAGCTTGCGCGTGATCTCGTTCGGGGTTTGCACCGCATCGGGATCGACCACTTCGTCGGCGGCGCGCAGCGGTGCTGCCGCAGCCGCGATGCGCTCGGCCAGGTAGGCGTCGTCGAGCACGGGCGCCGCGGCGCTCGCTGCGTAGGCGGCCGCGTTCGCCCCCGCCTTGCGGCCCGACCACGCGGCGCGCAGGGACTCGATGCCCTTCGTCTTGCCCGGATCGGACGACACGGCAACGCTCGCCGCGTACAGTCCGGGCACGTTCGTCATGAGATCGCCGTCCACCTTGATGGCTCCGATGATGCCGAAGGAGTTAGCCACATACTCCTCGGGTTCGAGTACCACGTCGTGACCTACCTCGGTCATGCGCATGTCGTTGATTTTACGCCAGCTCCCCTCGGCAAGGCGCGCAAGCCAGGCGAACTGGCCGACAAGCGCGTATTGGTACGTCGTGCGATCCAAGAATATGGGACCGCGCCCCGCTTGCACCTCCTGCGCCATGGCGCGCGTCGTGAAGCGCACGTCCGCAGCGGATCCGTTCACCGGATCGACATCCCACATGAATTCGCGGTTCTCGCCGTTCAACATGTTCGCGCCATACGGCTCAAGCAGGCTGCCGCCCTCGAAACCGTAATCCTTCGGGTCGATGTCGAACGCCCAGAACTCCATGTTGTTCAGCGTGGCCCCAGCCTTATAGGCCAGTTGGTACCCGTCGCCGGTGTTCACCTCCTGCAGCGCGTGCTGCCCCCTGAACGAGCACTGGCCCGTGGCCAGCACGATCGACTTCGCCTTCACGGCCAGGACGTTGCCCGTCACGCGGCTCACTCCCACGATGCCCGCGGCGCGCTCGCCGTCCTTCAGGATCTCGGTAACCATCGTCTTGGAATAGTACGCAATGCCGCTGCGCCCGCGCAGCTGCTCGACGAGTGCGCTGACATATCCGCGCCCGGTGGTCACGCCGTTCCATACGCAGCCGCTCGACATGGTGGTATAAACATTGCCGTCGGATTGGAAGCGCTTTCCCTATACTCCACGCCCAGTCCCTCGGTCACATCGGCGTACAACTCGGCACTCGCTCCCAGCATATCCTCCCACAGGTCTTGTCGACTGAGGAAACCGGACCCCGCAACCAGCTCGCCCATGACGCCTTCGACGTCCTCGCCCGGCAGCACGTATACCGTGGAACCAGCAATCAGGCTGGCGATGCTCGAGAACCCGATAGCGCCCTTGTCCACCACGGCGATGCTCTTCGCGCCGGCGTCCGACGCCTTGATGGCGGCCCACAGGCCGGCGATGCCCGATCCTACGATGAGCACGTCGGTTTCCACCACGTCACCGTGCTCGTACGGTTCCGATTCCAGAATCTGGGCACCGCCCATCTTGGCGGCATCGGCAGCCGCCCACGCCGACGGAGGCGTTCCCAACTTCGTACCCGTCGATGCCGCGACCCCCGATGCGCCCAGCGCTGCGAGGCCGGTTAAGAACCCGCGGCGCGATACCTTTGCGTCTTCCTTCATCATGTCGTCCTTTCCCCTACGCGCCTTGATGCGCAGCGATCGTCAGTTTCCGATACCGAAACACAACGGTTCCCAGCACCACGCGGTGCACAAACCACAGTGCGTAGACGAGCGCGACAGGCGCCACCACGTCGGGGAACTGGTACATCGGTATGGTCAGCGAGAAGAACAAAGTGAACAGCGCCGCGGCGTCGCAGAGAATGCGCGAGGCCGACACCATGAGCAAGGTGAGCGCGCCGTACGCCACGAGCAGCAACACGACGGCGGCCACCGTGCCGTTGAAGAACGCGGGGCTCGTCATTTGCAACGCGAGGCCGGCGAACGCGGTCTCGAAGAACGCAGGCGCCCCCGAGACGCCGATGAGCGCGCCCATCGTCATGCCGAAGAACACGACGATGGCGGCCGAGATGGCCTGAAAAGCGATGCGCAACCCGAGCATAACCTTCGTATGCCCGCGCCCGAACGCAAGCAGCGCGTCGTCGCACCGGCGAACAAGCGCGATGCGCTGCGGCGCGCTCGGCCCGCTTTGAACCGTAGTTTCCTTTTCCATGAAGCCCTCCTTCAGAGCACCTGATGATCCCCTCGCGAGTGGGTGATCCCAGTGTTGCATGAAGACGGGGCGCCCGTAAGCGCAGCACGCTACACCCGTTGCCAAGATTACGGGTGTAGCCTCGGCTACGTGAACGCGCAGGTGCCGAACCTATTGGAACGTATCGAGGTAGGAACGGAGTCGCTGCTCGTCCACGATGTAATAGAAGTCGTCGGTCTTCTCCACAAGTCCCAGCTCCTTGAGGCGCTTCACGCCCTTCGCCACCGTGATGCGATTCGCTCCGAGCATGGTGGCCAGAAGCTGCTGACTGATGCGGTAGTTCAGCTTCACCCTGTCGCCCACTCGGACGCCGTAGTTTTCAGCGAAGCCGGCGAACAGGTTGGCGATGCGCCACGGTACGCCATGGGAGCGCGATTCGTTGTACAGGAAGCGGAAGGCCAACATTTTCTGCGCGATTGAACGCGCCACGAAGTTCGCTGTTTCGATATCGGTATTCATCAGGTGGCGAAAACGCGGTTTCGGGAAGTATAGAAGCTCGGTATCCACCTCCGCAGCGAACACCGGCACCGCGTGTGATTTTGCGAGCTTGACCTCCTCAAGCATGTCGGATTCAAGGAAGAGCGTTCCCTCGTCAAGCAGAAACGTAAGCGCCTCATTGCCTTCGGCATCCACTCCGCGCGAGCCTATCAGCCCCTTGGATACGTAGTAGCAGCCCGGCCATTCTCCATCGCTCGAAGTGATGCGTTCGCCCTTTCGAAGCCGCCTACCCACGCCAACCTCGCGCATAGCCGCGGGCAGTTCGCCCAGCTCCAAAAAGCGAGGCGACGCGGACACCTCGGTCTCGCAACGATCCTCGGACATGAAGCCCCCTCTCGTCAGCACCCGACGCGCATCCCCTGAGCACATCCGGCATGATCTGTCGAGGATCAATCATAGCATGGCGCGCAACCGCTACCCCGCGGCGCGCATGACGAGGCGCTTGGTCTCGTCGCGGTAGGCGGGGCGCATGAGGTAGTAGGCGTAGGCCTCGAGCACGGTTTGGAAGGCCACGCCGCGGCCGACGATTTTGAAGTACCCGATGCCGTAACGTTCGTGCAGGCGACGCACCTCGTCGTCGGTGAAGATGACGGGGTGGCCGGGCTCGTGGTCGAAGAAATCGGCACGCTTCGCCACGCATTCGAAGGGGCGCATGGAGCCGCTCATCTGATCCTCGCTGTTGCGCAGGTAGTGCTCTTGCCGGTGCGGGCACCCCTGCACGCAGAACTCGTTGACCATGACCTCCACCTTGCCGGGGTCCTCGATAGCCTCGAGAAACGTCGGGTCCTTGTGGCGGTTGTAGTCGAGCACCACGTAGTCGTAGCGCTTCGTCATGCGGTTGAGCTCGGCGACGTCCGCCAGGGCGCGCGTGGTGGATAGCACGCAGCGCATACCGTAGCGCTCGCGCACGTAATCGGCCACGACGTCGGCGTACACGATGGCTTCGGCTCATAGCGGCTGGCCGTCGACAGAATGGCGTTGAGGTACTCGTCGTGCAGGTCGGCCTCGGTGGCCAGCATGTTCGTCAGCGTGAGGCGCGCCTTCACGCCCTCTTCGGCCAGCAGGGCGAACGTCTCTTCCATCTGCGCCTGCGCAGTGCGCTCGCGCAGAAACGCGCGGCCGCCGTTGAGGTTGCAAGCGGGAAAGCACCCGTACACGCTGTCGATGCGCACGCCGTCCTGAAACCAGTCCGGCCGCTGCGCCTGCAAGCGGACGAAGAACAGGTTGAGCCCAAGTCCCACCGTAAAGTCCGGCAGCGTGTAGTTGATCATGTGTGCTTCTCCTTCGCCCTGCACGTCTTCTAGAACATGCACATTTCCAGGTCTTCTCCCAAAGTTGCGTGCAGCTTGTCGTACATGGACGACGGCTTGTTCGGCTTCCATGCGGGCTTTTCCATCGCGTAGCAGACGGCTTCTTTGCCCATGAACTGCTTGATGGGCACCGTGCTGTTCACCGTGATGGCGCTCTCGGGGCATATGCGCTCGCACAGGCGGCACTGCATGCACGCGCTCGGACGATGCACGATGCCGAACGCCCCGTCCTCGTCGAGCTTCCTGATGGCGGCCGTCGGGCAGAACACCGCGCACATGCGACACGAGCTGCACGCCTCGGCGTCGATGGACACCGCGCCTATCACGCGCGAATCCACCTCGTCGGCAACGGGCTGACCGACATGCTGCAGGTAATTGTACAACCGCACGCGGCGCGAGGGAACGAAATGCGACAGCGTGCCGTCCTGACCCACCTTGCGGTAGGCGGCCAGTACCGGCTCCTGTTGACCCAGATGAGCGGCGAGCTCCTGCGACACCGCGGCGGATGCCGCCTGCTTCGTGGTGTCCTTCGCCGCGTGCAGAAAGTCTCGCCGCGACACGCCGTCGCCCGCCGCGCCCGCGCCACCTGGCGTTTGCACATGAGCGGGGAACGCGTCGGTCACCGTCACGGGCATGGTGCTGCCGAAGGCGCGCAGCATGTTCGACGCGCTTGCGGCAACCTCGCGCATGAGCGCGCCGCCGGGGGCGTGCGGGCACTCCTCGCACGCGCCGCATACGAGCGTGACGTCGAAGGCCTTGTACGCCGCGACGCCCACGAGCAGCGACTCGTCCACGCGGCCGAGGCACGGCACCTCCACGAGGCGCGCGGCGTCGGGCTCTTCGCCGGCCGCGCGCAGCGCCGTTTCGCAGGCGATGACGGGATGGCCCTTCGTCGCCACGATGGAGCGTTTCACGGCCGCCGTCAGCTCTTCGTCCGACGGCTTCTTGATCTCGATAGCGCAGGTGGGACACGCGGTCGCGCAGCTGCCGCACCCGATGCAGTTGTCGGGCTCCACGTGCAGATCGTTGTCACGATACGTGATGGCGCCCGACGTGCATGCCTCGGCGCAGCGCAGGCAATCGGCGTTGCGGTTGCGCACCGAGATGCAGCGCTCGTCGTGCACGGCCAGCGCGTCGCTCTCGATGGCACCCAGCATGGCCAGCAGTCCGTCTACCAACGACATGCCGCTCACCCTCTTTCCGGAGTTTCGTCGGCGTCGAAGGTTTCGACGGCCGACGCGGTGGTCTTCTTCTTCGGTAGCAGCGGGAACGTGATGGCGCCCTCAGGGCACACGTCGGCGCACGCGCGGCACTTGCTGCAGTCGTTGAGCGTGGTCTCGCCCGCCGCGATGTCGTGCAGGTTGATGCCCTCGGGGCAGGCCTTCTCGCACAGGTTGCACGCCTTGCCGCGACCCTCGCGCAGGCACGTCTCGGCGTTCACCTGGGGCTGGAACGTACGATTGAGCCCGCTGAACAGCGAGAGCAGCGCGCCGAGGGGGCAGAAGCGCTTGCACCACTTCGGCAGAAGCAGCACCTCCACCGCAATGATGGCCACGAACGCCACGATGGTCCACGTGGCCTCGCCGAACGCGAACAGGCGCATACCCAGCAACACGGTGGCGAACGTCAAGCCCACGGGACAGATGAGGCAGAACACCGGGAACCCGAAAATGAGCGTGGAACCCAGCGCAGCCGCAAGAATGCCGTGACGGCTGTCGAGCTTGATGCCGCTGCTCTTGCCGCAAGGAGAAGCGCAGGTGGAGCAGGGGGACGCGGCGGGGGCAGCCGGGGATACCCCTTCTTGCGCCGCGTGAAGGGCTTGGGTGGGGCAACCGGGGATACCCCCCTCTTGCGCCGCGCGAGAGGCTTGCGGGGCGGCGAGGCCATCCGCGGCGCCATGAAGGGGGGCACCGGTAGGGGCGGGGGCGCCTTTCTTCCCCTTCCTCAGCCGCGACATGAAATGCACGGGGCAGGCCCAGGCGCAGAACACCTTGCCCAGCACGATGCAGATCAGCAGCACCACGATCACGCTTATCACGGCCAGGGGGATGGCGGTTTTCTGGGCGAGCATGGCCAACAGCGCGCCGAGGGGGCACAGCAGCGTGATGTCGCCGAAGCCGATGCCGCAGAGGTTACCGATGCCGCCGGCCGTGAAGTAGCCCACGGCCACGACAGCCAGCACGGCAAGCATCACGAGAAACCGAACCCGCAGGCTGTTTTTCTCTTCATGCGATCACGCTCCCGCTTCTTCGGTGGGTTTCACCACGATGGCGCGATCGGTTGCGCCCGTGGTGATGGAGCCGGCCGACAGCGAGATGCAGGCCAGCTCGCAGGCGCCGCATCCGTTGCACGCGTCGGCATCCACCACCGGTACGTTGTCGTAGCCCAGCTCAAGCGCCTCGTAGGTGCACACGTCCACGCACTCGTGGCACCCCATGCCCTTCGCCGCCAAGCACCAGTCGCGATTGAGCTCCGCGATGCCGATGATCACCGCGGTCGGGTCGACCTCGGTCAGCGCATGGGTCGGGCACACGGCGATGCACTTCGGGCCGCCGGGCTCGTTCTCGCAGAAGTCGCACCACCCGCTCTTGAAGTCCATGCGCGGCGTGCGCGCGTTCAGAATGCCCTGCTCGATATGCGCGGGCGCGATGGCGTTGTGCGGGCACACCTCGCGGCACTTCTCGCAGTGCACGCACCCTGCCACCAGCTGCTCTTCGTCCTGACCTCCCGGCGGGCGACACAACGTCTGGCTCGGCAGGTACTTCACGCCGCCCAGGCCCACCACCGCGCACGCGCCCACGGCGCCGAGCGCGAACGTACGGCGCGAAACCGACGCTCCCTTCGGCGCGCTCCTCTTTTCCTCGGGCTCGCTCATTACGCCACGCCCTCTGCAACCTCGCGCTCCTCGACGGCGTCGCCAACCAGCACGCCGTTATCCTCAAGCACCTCGGTGAGGAACTCGAAATCGTTGCGCAAATACCCGCTGGTCAGCTTGCCCAAACCGCGATAGAAGTCAGTGTTCGGGAACTTCTGCAAATCGTGCGCCATCATGGGATACCACGCCAGTAGATGATCTTCCAGGAAGTTGCGCTGCTGCAGCAGCAGGTTCAGGCACGTCTCGTCCTCGCCCTGCTCGAGCGCCGTTAAGGCGCGCTCAATGAGAATCTGCTCGAACTCCAGCTCGAGCGCGATGTGATCCTCGCCTTCCTTCCAGCTCTCCTGCTTGTCCAACCCGGCGGCGTGGTACAGCACGAGCACCTCGTCGCGCGCGTCCTGCATCATGAGGCGCTTCGGGCTCGTGTACACCGACTCGTACGGGTAGGCCGCCGAGAAGCCGTCGTTGCCCGACCCGATGAACGCGCGCACGTAGTCCACGGCGAGGTCGGTGAGCACGGCGGCGTCGGCCTTGCCCAGATAGCTGCACATGAGGCGGTAGCCCTCGTCCACCAGCTCGTTGCCCGTGTTCGCCGGGAACTTCATGGTCATGAGCGTGTCGAGCAGCTCCTGATCGACCTCGACGCGGAACAGCCGCGACAGGAACTGGTAGGTTGCCATGCGGCCGCGCAGAACTTCGGCGAAGGTGATGTCGTATTCAGTCATGATGGGCTCCTTAATTGCGAGAGAAGATGTCGGATGCCATAACCTGAGTCCCCAAAGCGGAGACGGTCCACACGGTGTTCCATTCCAGGGCGCCCAAGCGCTCGAGCTTGCCCAGGAAGTAGCCGCAGAAACGGCGCGGCTCCACGCAGAGCGGATCGTGGTCGATGGCGGCGTCGAGCTCTTTCACCGGGCAGCCGCCCTCGCGCGAGCACATCGAGAAGATGCGCTCATACAGCGGCAGATACTGCGGCTCCTCCTGCAGCATGGCAATGATGGCCGCCTCCGACACGCGCGCCTCCGCGGCGTCGAGGCCGGCCTGCGTGGCCACGTAGCGCACCGGCGGCGCCGGCGTCACCACCATGAAGCCGTCTGCGTCCACGAGGGGCTCGCCCGCATCGGCCGGCGCCTCGTCCTCGACGCGCTCCACGCCGCCTGCGCGCTCGAGCAGCTGCACGAGCTGCGCCGCCGTGTACACGCTCACCTCGTTCGGGAATTCCGCATCCACCTCGGCGGCAAGCTCGCTCATGGTGCGCGGCTCGCGGCACAGCTCCACGGTGCGCAGAATGCGCACCATCTGCCCGGGAATGCCCTCGATCAGCTTCGCAATGCGCTCGGCGGGCGGCAGCTCCACCTTCGGCGGCACCACGCTCAGCTCGGCGTCGGGAATGGGCGGCAGGTAGTCGGTTTCCTGCGCCACCTCCTCCTCGTCGATGCTGAGCTCTGCCAGGGGGTCGAAATCATCGTCGATGGTGAACACTTCGATATCGCTCATGGGTAGATCCTTTCAGGAAGGGAGAAAACGGGGAACGGGGCGCTAGGACACGAACGCGGACGGTACCACGGATGCGTAGCGGATGCCGTTCTTGATGAACACGCGGGCGGTTTGCATGTCGAGGACGCCGGTGTTTTCCAGGCGGTCGCGTTCGAAGCGCGTGCACACCACCTCGTCGGTCGCCGTCGCGCACACGTCGTCGAACAGCACGCGCTCGCGCTCGAGCGCCACCGCGCGATGGTCGATGGTGTACTTGTCGTCCACCGCGTCGAGGCGCGGCAGGAAACCGTTCACAAGCCCCGTGACGAACGTGACGCGCGCGAAATGCCCATGGCAGCTGCGGTACGGCACCACGGACACGGCATCGGCATCGGCCCCGGCACCCCCGCTCGCGCCCGCCCCCGCAAACGCGTTGCGCGCGAGGTTCTCGAGGTCGGCGCGCGCGGGATCGTCGCCCAGCAGCGCCACCATACGCGGCGCGAGCGGCATGCCGTGACGCTCGAACAGCAGCACGGCCTCGTCGCGACCGATGCCCTCGCAGGCGCGGCGCAGCTCGTCGAGCTCGTCGAGCGGTGCGTCGAACTTGCCGAAGACGTTCATGCCGCGTGCCTCGTCGTCCATCGCGCGCAGCCCCGCCACCGCCTCGGGCACCGTCATCTCGTGATCGCGCGCATAGGCCATGAGCTCGAGGAACGCGTCGGAGCGCAGCAGCCAGTCGCCCATGCCCATCCAGGAGCGCAGTGCCGTGAAGTCGTGAGGGTCGAGGATGAGCTGCAAGAACGCGGCCAGCTTGAGGTCGGCGCACTTCTCGGCGTAGCGCGGGTCGCCCTTGAGGCGCCCGGCGCCCCCGTCGCGCACCGCGGCGATGCCGCGCGCGTCAAGCGCCTCGACCATCTTCGCCGCCCACGTGCCGTTCGGCACGGCCACCAGCACGTCGTGCGGCGCCATGCCCGCTTCCAGCCGCGCTTTCACCTGATCGGCCACGCACGCGAACTCCGCATAGGGATCGGGGCAGACGATGCACGCGCCCACCGGCGCACCCGCGCCCGTCTCGAGCGTCCAGGCATCGGCACCGGTCGCGTCCGCGAACGAAGCGAACCCTTCGATCCACGGGTAGGGCTCCTCGGCGTTGCGCGCCTCGGTCGAAGCGCCCGCCACCACGAGCCCCGCGCCGGCAACGTGCTGCACGAGCCGCTGCGCCGCCTTGCTCAGCGTGCCGAAGTCGTCCACCAGCAGCACGAGCGGCTCAACCTCCGCACCTGCATCCACCAGACCGTGGTACACCCGACCCGGCAGCTCGCACGGCAGCAGCGCCCTACGCACGTCGAGGTTCTCCTCGAGGATGGCGAACACCATCTGCTCTTCGTTCGTGACGAGCCAGCCCGGCTCTTCGCTGAAGCAATCGCTTATGCTCTTGTAGAAGAACTTGAGCATCTCGCGCAGGCGGCGCGGCTTGATGCCGCTCACCTTGAGGTCTTCCAGCAGCACGTCGTGCTCGTTGTCGTTGAGCAGACGCGCCTCGCGGCCCATCGCGGCACGCACGCGCCCGTCCGCGGCAAGCGATAAGCACAGCTCGCGCATGGTCACCACCGCGTCGGCGCCGAGCGCCGGGTAGGCCTCAAGCGACGTGCGGAAGCGCTGCGCGGCGACGTCGTCCACGCACACGATGCGCGCACGGGTTCCCGTTTGGTTCAACTGATTCGCGTATGCCAGAAAGGCAGGTGCAAGATCGTCGGACGCACCGCGCTCGATGCGCAGCTTCGCGACATCGCCTCGCTCCAGCAAGGCATGCGTCACCTCGTCCACCGACGAAAAAGAACAAGCACTCATGTTCGGCCTCCATCCAAATGTTCGGATGAAACCCTCTGCCTGAAGCCCCCCAGCTTCATCAAGTGCTTTCAACTATCGGAGGTCAGTATGCCCGACCTCTCGCGGGGAATCTACCATCATTCCGAAACGGAATGGACGATGTCGAGCGCCTCCTGCTTGCCGCTCACGCCCAGCTTGCGGTACACGCGGCCCAGCACGTCGGCCACGTCGTCGCGCGAAAGCCCCAGCTCGTCCTGAATGGCCTTCAACCCGCGTTCCTCCAGGTAGAGCACGAGCGCGCCCGTCTCCTGCCGATCTAACCCGTAGCGCTCGGCGGCCATCCGGCACTTGCAGCGCAACACGGCGTCGCACGATGCCGCGCGCCGCGCGCCCGTTCCCGCAGCCGACGCCGCACCTGCCAAGCCCGCTCCATCCGCACGCCCTCCACGCTCGCCGCGCCCCTCGCCCGCCGCGCCCGCTGCCGCCGCGTGCACCAACCCGCGCGTCTGCCGCAGCACGTGTTCCAGCTGCCCGGCCTGCGCGTACAGCGCCTCGCCCGCCGCCGTGAGCTTCAGGCCGCTCCGGTCGCGCACGAACAGGTCGGCCCCGAACTCGCGCTCGAGGGCGGCCACATGCTTGCTCAGCGTCGACTGCGTGAGGTGCAGCTCGCGCGCAGCGGCCGTGAAGCTGCCGCACTCGGCCACGCATCGGTATTCGTGCAGGTAGGCGGTTTCCATCGCGGCTATTCGACCTCTTCCGCATGCTCACGCGTGCGCTCCACGAGGTCGATGAGCTCCTGACGGTTGTCCACACCCGTCTTCTGGTAGATATGGCGGATGTGCGTGCTCACCGTGCCCGCCGAGATGAACAGCGTTTCCTGAATGCGCGAGATGGTACGACCCTGCAGCAGCAGCGGCAGTACGTCGCTTTCGCGCGGCGACAGGCTGAACTTCTCCACGATGGCGTCGCACGGGTCCACGGGGTCCTCGTCCTCCCCCTCGTTCTCGCCGACTTCCGCCACCACGCCCTCGTCCGCACCCGGCAGCACCCGGCTCACCTCGCCGATGCCCAACTTGATGAGGTCGGTCTCGGTGAACAGGAACAGGTGCGCCACGAACAGCGCCGATACGGCCACCAACGTGACTCCGGCCAGGTCGAACGACGTGAACCCCGCTATGTGCAGCCCATGCGCCATGGCCGAGCCAATCACCTCGCCGCCGCACAGCGCGAACAGCCCCAACCCGATGGTGCGCACCGCGCCGATGCGGAAGCTCCTGGCCACGTCGATGCAGACCACGCACAAGGTGATGGTGAAGCAGTTGTAACCGCCGAAGATGATTGCGCTCGAATAGGTGTTGTTGTCTCCCATGAACGGCGTGAGCAGGCAGCCCAGGCACAGCAGCAGCATGGCGAAGCGGTACGCGAAGAACACGCCGTCGCGGGACAGGAACGCGGCGATGAGCACCACCACGAGCATGGCGAAGAAGCCCGCCGCCAGCAGATACATCCCGTAGACGTCCTGCACCTCGAACGTGCGGTACCCCGACAGCACATCGAAGAAGCCTTCGAGCATCCCCACGAGCACCGCACCCGCCAACGCCTTCGCGAACAGCCCCACGGTGCGCCCCGACGGCGGCTGCTCGGGCAGCGGCAACGCCGGCGCCTTCGCGCCGCCCAACCGGCCCAGCATGAAGCCCGACGCCAAGGGCAGGCAGATCACCGCGATGTTCGCCAGCAGGGGCGGCACGGCCACCAGCACGAGCGACACGACGAACGCGACGCACATGCCCGCCGACAGCTCGAACAGCGACAAGCGTCCTCCCACGCCCGAGAACAGGCCGATCCATCCGAGGAACAGCACGGCCGAGCCGGTGCCGGTCATGATGCTGCCTATTCCTAAGATGAGCATGCCGTACGTAGTGTTGAGGTCGGAGAAGGGCGTGAGCAGGCTGCCCACGCAGGTGACCGCCGCCGCAACCGCCACGATGGTGCGGTTGCCGGCAATGCTGTCCTGCCCGCGCATGATCACCGACACGAACAGCAGCGTGACCACCATCGCGCACAGCGATATGAACAAGGTAGTGTACAGCGAGCCGCGTACGTCGGACGAGTACAGATACGGAACGATGCTGTAGAACGCCATGAGCATCCACAGACGATCGAACGAGAATCCGATGACGCGCTTGAGCGAGAGGTCCTTGCCCCACGAAGATCCCCGCGTTGATCGAAGCTGTTCCATGCTCATGCTCCCCCCGCCCGTCGAGCCGTGCAATCATGCTTCCGCCGATCCCTCAATCGGCAGATCTGATTATACGTATAACGATAATGATTACCGCGCTCTACTTTATACTAGTTTCAGTATAATTCATGATGCATCCGCATCATTTCACCTGGTCATCACCGTCTGCATGTTTCTCATGATCTGAAAATCATAAGAATTTATGATGCGCCGTTCCCGGCCTCGCAACGTTTCGACGATGCTCGCATGCCCCTCGCTTCCGTATGGTCACCGTGCGAACCGGGGAACTCTGCACCGCACAAGCGGAAACCCCCTTCCCCGATCGCCAGACGAGAGCAGTACCGAACGAGACGAGATTTGAGGAGAAGGAGGAGGAGTATGGGAACCCTGACTATGTCACGACGCACGTTCGTCAAGACCGCAGCCATCACGGGCGCCGCAGCTGCCGCATTCGGCGGCTCGACGCGCGTCGCGCTGGCCGATCAAACGTACAGCGCAGCGTCCGGCAACGACACCGTCGCCGTGAAAACCTGCTGCCGCGGCTGCGGCAAGATGGAGTGCGGCGTCAAGGTCATCGTGCAGAACGGGCGCGCTATCCGCGTCGAAGGTGACGAGGGTGCGTTCCAGTCCATGGGCAACTGCTGCACGAAGTCGCAGTCGTCCATCCAGGCGGCGTATCATCCCGACCGTCTGCACTACCCCATGAAGCGCACGAACCCGAAGGGCGAAGAGCCCGGCTGGCAGCGCGTCACGTGGGACGAGGCCATGCAGTCGGTCGTCGACAACTTCATGAAGATCAAGCAGCAGTACGGCGGCGAGGCCATCGCCTGCCAGGTGGGCACGTCGCGCATCTGGTGCATGCACTCGGAGTCCATCCTGAAGAACATGCTCGAGACGCCGAACAACGTGGAGGCCTGGCAGATCTGCAAGGGCCCGCGCCACTTCGCCACCACCATGGTGTCGCAGTTCGCCATGTCGTGGATGGAAACCATCACGCGTCCGAAGGTATACGTGCAGTGGGGCGGCGCTTCCGAGCTGTCCAACTACGACGACTCCTGCCGCACCACGGTGGACGTCGCGTCGCGCGCCGACGTGCACATCAGCGTCGACCCGCGCATGGCCAACATGGGCAAGGAAGCCGACTACTGGCAGCACCTGCGCCCCGGCACCGACGGCGCCCTGGCCCTGGCCTGGACGAACGTCATCATCGAGAAGAAGCTCTACGACGACCTGTACGTCAAGAAGTGGACGAACGCTCCGTTCCTCGTGTGCGAGGACATCGAGCCCTCCGGCTTCCCCACCGTCCGCACCGACGGTTCGTACTGGGACGTGAAGACGCTCCTGCTCAAGGAAAGCGACGTCAAAGAGGGCGGCAGCCCCTACAAGTTCCTCGTGTACGACAACAACTGGGAAAAGCTCAAGGCCGAGGGCATCGAGCACGAGTACGGCCCGTTCACCTGGTTCAACGCTGACCAGGAAGGCAACATCGACGACACGGGCGGCTTCTGGGAAGGCGAGAACTACGACTCCGAGAAGGCGCGCGAAGGCCGCGAGGCCAACCAGGACAACCTCCTGCCCGGCCAGACGCAGGGTTGGCTGCCCGATCCCATGCCGTTCGACCCCGCCATCGACCCCGCCCTCGACGGCGAGTTCGAGATCGAGCTCAAGGACGGCAAGACGTACAAGGTCAAACCGGTGTGGGAGTACTACAAGGCCCAGTGCGGCAAGTACGACCTGAAGACCGCCGAGGAGATCACCGGCATCCCCGCCTCCGAGATCGAGGCCGCTGCCACCACTTACGGCACGCGCATCGACCCGAGCACCGGCTACGGCAACGGCGGCATCCAGTACATGCTGGCCATCGAGCACGGCTGCAACTCCGTGCAGAACTCCCGCGCGCTCGACAACCTCGTGGGCATAACGGGCAACATGGACACCCCGGGCGGCCACCGCGGCCCCACCATCGTGCCCATCGACGGCGACCTCCAGGGCTTCAGCGCCTGGGCGCCCGGCGCTTCACCCCGCCGGCGGAAGTCAACGAGAAGCAGATCGGCATCGACAAGCTTCCGCTCATCAGCTGGTGGCAGTACTGGTGCGACAGCCATGCGCTGTGGGACGCCGTCATCACGGGCGACCCCTACCCGGTGCGCGCCCTGTGGAACGAGTCCGGCAACTTCATGAGCCAGTGCAACACGACCCGCGCCTGGGAAGCCCTGTGCTCGCTCGACTTCTACGTGGACCTCAACCTGTGGCACACGCCGCAGAACGACACGGCCGACATCATCCTGCCGGTTGCGCACTGGATCGAGCTCAACTCGCCGCGCGCCAGCCAAGGTGCCGCCGGCGCCATGGGCGCCACGGTGAAGTGCATCGAGCCGCCCGCGGAGGCCAAGTACGACCCCGAGATCGTCATGGACCTGGCCAAGCGCATGAACTGGCAGTGGACGAACGAGCCGGGCAACGAGTGGCCCTCCATCGATTGGCAGCTGGACGACTCCATCAAGCTGCTCACCGACGACGAGCTCACCTACACCACGTGGCACGTCGAGAACGGCAAGCCCACGTTCGAGCGCCACGGCGTGCCCATGGCCGAAGTGACGCCGAAGTACAAGACGTGGAACGAGTACGTGGAAGCCTTCCAGCAGCACGGCTGGTGGCCAGGCGAAGGACGTCGAGCCGCGCAACTGGGGCACGTACCGCCGCTACCAGACCGGCGCGATGCGCGCACGCGACCGCGTGTGGGCCCGCCTCGACTACACGGCCGGCAAGGGCATCGGCGACTGGAAGCCGGGCTGGTTCACGCCGACGATGAAGCAGGAAATCTGGTCCACCGTCATGGAAACGCACCATCCCGAGCACCGCGACTGGTGGCTGCCCAGCTGGGACGAGCCGCCTCATGGCCCGAAGGACGGCGACCGCATCAAGGAGTACCCGCTGACCGCCACCACCGGCCGTCGTATTCCCGTGTACTTCCACTCCGAGCACCGTCAGCTTCCCTGGTGCCGCGAGCTGTGGCCGGTGCCGCGCCTGGAGATGAACCCGAAGACGGCTGCCGAGTACGGCATCGAGCAGGGCGACTGGGTGTGGATCGAAACCGAGTGGGGCAAGATCCGCGAAGTGGCCGACCTGTACTACGGCGTGAAGGAAGACGTGGTCAACCTCGAGCACACCTGGTGGTACCCCGAGGTGAAGGACGCCGGCCACGGTTGGCAGCACTCGCAGGTCAACCAGCTTATCGACCACGGCGCGCAAGACCCGCACGCCGGTAGCTCCAACCTGCGCGCCTACCAGGTGAAGATCTACAAGGCCACGCCCGAGAACTCGCCGTTCAACAACCCCGTGCCGTGCGACAGCACCGGCACCCCGATCATCCATACCTCCGACGACCCCCGTCTGAAGGAATGGTTGCCAACCTACGAAGGGAGGGAGTAAACCATGACGAAGGCTATCATCACCGACCTCAACCGTTGCGTGGGCTGCCTCGCGTGTTCGGTTGCCTGCAAAGGCGTGAACAACGTGCCCATCGGCAGCTACTGGAACAAGGTTGTCCGTGTGGGACCGAACCCCATCCCCGGCGGTTCGGGACAGTATCCCGACGTGTACATGTACTTCCTGCCCATCAGCTGCCAGCACTGCGAGAACCCCGAGTGCGTGAAGGTGTGCCCGACCGAGGCGTCGCACGTTGCCGAGGACGGCTCCATCCAGATTGACAAAGAGAAGTGCATCGGCTGCCAGTTCTGCGTCATGGCCTGCCCTTACGGCGTTCGCTACCTCAACGAGGAAGAGAAGGTTGTGGAGAAGTGCACGCTGTGCGAGCAGAAGCTGCAGCAGGGCGAGCTGCCCCAGTGCGTCAGCCAGTGCGGCGGCAACGCCCGCTGGATCGGCGATACCGAGGACGGCCTTGAGTCCTTCGAGGGCTCGGAAGACCCGCTGGGCAACCGCCGCAAGATGGTCGACTTCCTTGAGCCCTTTACCGAAGCCGACATGCACAAGCTTCCCGACGTGGGCAACAAGCCGTCGTACTCGTACATCTTGCGTGGACAGCACTGGGAAGGAGGTGATGAGTAATGGAAACTCAGTGGCCTCTCGTCATCTTCACGCTGTTCGTGTGCCTGACCAGCGGCATCTTGGGTGGCATGTCCATCCTGGCGCTCAAAGGCGAAGGTAAGACCCTGCAGATGACCGCGCTCATCACGTCCGCCGTGTCCCTCGTGGTGGGCGGCCTGGGAGCCTTCCTGCACCTCCAGCACTGGGAGCGCATCTTCAACGGCTTCGGGCACATCACGTCCGGCATCACCCAGGAGCTCATCGGCTGCGTGGCGCTGGCTATCATCATCGTCATCTGGTTCGTGATGCTGCGCGGCGACAAGCCGGTTTCCAAGGCGCTCGCCTGGGTGACCATCGTGGTGGCCGCGTGCATGGTTATCGCGACGGCGCACTCCTACCTCATGCCGGCCCGTCCGGCTTGGGGCCTGGCGCTCATCGCGTTCTACCTGGGCAATGCCTGCATCTTGGGCGCCGTGGCCATCTGGCTCATCGCCATCCTCAAGAAGGCGAGGCGGCCGAGCGCACGGGCATCCAGCTGACGTTCATCGCCTCCATCGTGCAGCTCGTGGGCGACGCGGTGTTCGTGGCAGCCTGCGGCATGGCGAGCATCGCGCAGTTCGGCTACTACGCCGACCCGACGTCGATGACCACCGCTCCCGTGCACATCGACAGCCTGCTCACCGTCATGATGACGGGCGAAGGCGCCCTGATGTTCTGGGGTTCCATCATCTGCGCCGTCATCGCGCTGGTATGCGCCCTCGTGGCCAAGAAGAAGGTGGGCGACTCGAAGGTGTACATGGTGGTTGCCGCCATCGTCATCCTGGCCGCGTCCGTGATGTTCCGCGTCCTGATCTACCAGCTGGGCTACCCCATGGTCCTGCTGTACTAGCACCGCACCGCTGATCGCGTTCCGGGGAGGAAACTGCAACCTCCCCGGAACCGATCGAGGTGAGCGGGACGCGGCTCCCCTCCTCCGTCCCGCTCACCTCGATCGTGCGCCGCCCAATCCCTCCCCCCGTGGCACCGCAGATCGACCCACGCCCGGCCTTCCGCCCCCTCCCCTCACCGCGGAACGCCGGGCATCTTTGCGTCAAAACCCCATTTCGCGAAAAAGGGGTGATGCGCGTAGCCCCTGTTCTCCCGTACGCTCGTGATGTCGTCGACGACCACAACGACATCTGAGGGAAGGGGACATCATGGGAACGCATCTTGACACCGACGTTTCGCGCCGCAGCTTTTTGAAGACATCCGGCGCCACCGCGGCCGTTGCCGCCGGAGCACTGCTCTGGGGCTGCGCGCCCAATACGTCAAAGGAACGTACCGTATCGGAATCGGGCATCCCCGAGACGTGGGACGAAGAGGCCGACGTCGTGATCGTGGGAGGCGGCGGCGCGGGCATGTCGGCGGCGCTCATGGCCGCCGAAGCGGGATCGTCCGTCATCGTGCTGGAGAAGGGACCTGCCACGGGCGGTTCCACGGCCCTGTGCGGACAGGCCATCATGGGCGTGGGGACGTCCGTCCAGAAAGCCCTCGGCATCGAGGACTCCGTGGAAGAGGCCATGAAGTACTTCTCGGCCATCGGCGACGGGCGCGACGACCTCGTGCGCTTCGTGGTGGAGCACAGTGCCGACGCCGTCGAATGGCTCATCGGGCTGGGCATGCAGGTGCCGACGGAAATCGGCAATCCCGGCCTCGTGTTCGGCGGTCAGGAGAAGGAGCGCGCCGACCTCACCGCACCCGTCATGCGCACCCACTATGCCGTCAAGCCCGACCCGGGCCTATGGCCCGTGCTGCAGAAGGCGGCCGACGCGCAGGAGGGTATCACCGTGCACACGGGCACGCCGGCCACGAGGCTCGTACAGCGCGGCGACACCGGCGAAGTGCTGGGCGTCATCGCTGGCGACGGACGCGAGAAGGCCATCAAAGCCCGCAAGGGCGTGGTGTTGGCCGCAGGCGGCTTCGCGCGCAACCCCGACATGATGCACGCGCTCATCTCGCGCTACGACGTGCAGACCACCGCCAACGAGTGCGACACGGGCGACGGCATGAACCTGGGCCTGGCCGCAGGCACGAGCGTGGGCTACTTCGGCATGCTGTCGAACGTGCAGTTCTCCCAGCCCATCATGCCGTGCGCGTTCATCGTGCTGGGTCCCGACACCATGGAGGGAAAGCCGCCGTTCATCTCGGTCAACGTGCAGGGCGAGCGCTGGACGAACGAGCGCAAGTTCTACTCGTACATCTGCGACGACATCCTGAAGCAGCCCGAGGGGCGCGCATTCGTGCTCACGTGCGGCGACGCGGGAAAGGCCGGGCTGTCGCGTGCGGCCGAGCAGGCGCATACGGGCGACACCCTGGCCGAGGTGGCCGCAAGCATGGGCGTGGACCCCGAAGCGCTGACCGCCACCGTGGAGCAGTGGAACGCTTCGTGCGCCGCGGGCGTCGATGCGCAGTTCGGGCGCCCGAGCGAGCTGTACCCGCTTGAGAGCGGTCCCTACTACGCCGCCGAGGTGAAGCCGGGCGCCGCCTGCACGTTCGGAGGTATTACGGTTGACACCGACATGCACGCCCTGCGGGCGACAGGCGACGCGGTCATTCCGCGTCTGTACGCTGCCGGCATGAACAGCATGGCCCTCGGCCGCTTCTACCCCACCTGCGGATCCGCCGTGGCCACCGCCATAACGACGGGCCGCCAAGCGGGAAGCAATGTCGCAGCCGAGGCGGATTGGGAGTAGGAAATAGGAGGGGGCGGGCAGTCATCCCTCCCCCTCTCCGGTACCGAGGGCGAGCAATTTGCTATGCTACAGAGCCCTGCTCCGATAAAGGACTTCATGACTCGAGCTCAGCTCCATACGCTGCTTTTGCTGATGGGCGGCTTCGTCGCATACAAGCTGAGCATTTTGCTGGCTTGGAACGGCGACGCGCTCACCGGACCGACGTGGGACGCCTTGCAGCCCGCGTGTTTCGTCGCGCTGTTCTGCACCTGGGGTATCGTATCCGCCGCAACCCTTCTGGCCGCTCTGGCGGTGTTCGCGCGCAAGCGGCTCGCCTGGAGCAGCGTCATGCGTCTGCTCCCGCCGGGGTTCGCGCTCGCCTTGGGCGGGGCGCTCGCATTCCTTTCGCTCGTGTTCTCGAACGCGTCGCTGACCCTCGTCGTTGCCGCTGCCGCCGTCATGTCGACGGGGTACGCGTTGCTGCACTTCGTCTGGGCCATCCTGGCGCTTCGGGCCAACCTGCTCACCGTGCTCGCCGCGCTGACGGTGGGGCAGCTCATCACCTCGGGGGCATTCATGGCCCTCAAGCAGGCGGGCACGGAGGTGCAGGCGAGCTTCCTCATCGCCTCGTGCGCCATTCTCTTCGTCACCGTGCACGCCCTCGCATCGCGCGAGGGAGCAAGCGCCGCCCCCTTCGCAGACCGCCATCGGCGCACCCGCCCGCAACGCGACCCGCTCGTCATCGGCATCGCGGCGTCCACCTTGGGCGTCGGCATCCTGTGGGGCTCGTCGCCGTCGCTGCGCGACTACACGCTGTGGGTGTTCGGCGCCATCGCGGTGTGCGCCACCTTTTTCGCGGTGTCGCTCATACAGAAACGCGAGGCGAACGCCGAAGCCCTCATCCGTCTCGTGTTCGCCATGCTGGGCATCGCCATTCTGCTGAACGCCGTCGCACCCGACTGGCATGCCGTGTTCATGGGAGCCGTGTGGATGGGCTATTCCATGCTGTCGCTGTGCCTGTTCCTGCTCGGTCGCAACGACGCGGAAGGACACGCCCGGCCCAACGGCAAACAGCTGATCGTGGCCCTGGCCCTCTTCGACGCCTGCATCGCCCTCGGGCTGGTCATGGGCCGCATCATGAGCGTAGCCGTGCCCTCCATCGAAACGCCCACCACCGTGGCCGTGGCCCTGTTGCTGGCGTTCATCTTCCTGTTCGGCAATCGTTCGACCGCACGGCAAGCGCCGCCATCCGAGCAGCACCCGGCCGACCTCGACGACGTCAACGAGGCGATCCGCAGCCAATGCCAGGCGTTCGCCGCCCGTCACGAGCTGACCGACGCCGAATGCGACACGCTGTTCTACCTCGTGAAGGGACTCACCATCAAGCGCATCGCCGAAGCGCGCTACGTATCGCTCAACACCATCAAGTCTCAAATGACGAGCATCTACCGCAAAGCGGGCGTGCATTCGAAGCAAGATCTCCTGGGAATGTTCGAGACCGAGCATCCAGACTGCGGATAGGGCGCGTTCGCGCACGTGACGGCTTCCCTTCCTTCTCATCAATTTCGCGATTGTTCGGGACATATCGTGAGGTGAAGCCCTACAATGGTCGGAAGGCTTGAGACAGGAGTAGCGATGCCGGGCAGCCGACGAAAGAGCGTCCCGATCCAAGGCCACGCCTACGTGATCAACCAACACTACCAGGTCGTGTATCTCGACGGGGCAGCGCGCCGCGTGTTTCCCGGAGGGCGCGTGGGCAAGCTGTGCTACGAGTGCTTCCGCGGGCAGAAGGAACCCTGCCACGACTGCCCCTGGCGCTCCGACGCGGGGCAGCACGCCTCGCAGACGCTCATCTACAGCGCCCGCCTCGAGCAGTGGTACGAAACCACCTGCCTCGAGCTGGAGTGGTTCGACGAGGGCCCGTGCGTCCTGTTTTCCAGCCACCCCGTCGACGAGCACAGCCGCAGCCTGTTCGGCTCCATCAGCTCGACAGCAACCTACGACGAGCTGTTCGAGCTCAACCTGACCGACGACACGTACAAGGTGCTGTACAACGAGCCCGACAAGTACGTCACCTCCCCGCCCGAGGGGAAGCTCAGCATCATGTTCGGCGACGTCGTCGCGCACAAGATTCACCCCGACGACCACGATTGCTTCCGAGCGTTCTGGGATTTCGATACGCTGCTCGAACGCCTCGATGCCGCAGGCGGTTCGCTGCGCGGCGAATTCCGCAAGCGTCTGCTTGCCGGCGGATGGGGATGGGCAGCGCAAACCGTCGTATCCGTGAAGCGCGGCAGCGGCGGCGAGCAGGTGGTCATGTGCTTCGTGGCCGACATCGACGACGAGGTGCGCCGCCGCGAAACGCGGGCCGAGCATTCGCAAATCCAGCTGCTGCGCGAGCGCGACCAGCTCACCGGACTGTACAATGCAGCCACGTTCTACGACAAGGCCGAATCCCTCGTAACCAGCACGCCCGACGCCAGCTACGAAGCGGTGTACATCGACATCGCGCACTTCAAGATTTTTAACGAGTGGCATGGGCGCGAAGCGGGCGACGTCATCCTGTGCGCCATCGCCGATCGCCTCAAGGAGGTCGTCAACCAATGCGGCGGCGTCGCCGGCTATCTGGGCGGCGACGACTTCGTGCTGGTGCTGCCAAGCGGCCTCATCAGCGAAGACGTGCTCGATCAGCACCTCAAGCGCCCGCCGTTCGACTCCGAGGAAACCATCGGGTTCCAGCCGGCGTTCGGCGTGTGCGCCATCGACTTCCCCGCCGTGCCGGTGGTCACCGCCTTCGACCACGCCATGATTGCCATGAACTCGGTGAAGGGCCGCTACACCAAGCGCCTCGAGCGTTACCACACGGCCATGGCCGAAGAGATGGAAGCCGAGGCCAAGCTGCTGCTGGAAGTGAAGCAGGCCCTGGCCAATCGCGAATTCGTGCTGCATTGGCAGCCGCAGTGCAGCACGCGCACGGGGCGCATCGTGGGCCTTGAAGCGCTCGTGCGCTGGCAGCACCCCGAACGCGGCCTCGTGTATCCGGGCGCGTTCATCCCCATACTCGAACGCAGCAACTTCATCGCGAGCCTCGATTTGTACGTATGGGACGAGGCATGCCGCCACATCCGCTCGTGGATCGATCGCGGCGGCACCCCCATCCCCGTGTCGGTGAACATCTCGCGCGCCGACCTCTACGCCATCGACGTCGTGGAGACGTTCGAGGGGCTCATGGAGCGCTACGAGCTGGAACGCTGGATGCTCGAGCTGGAAATCACCGAGAGCGCCTACGCCGAAGACGAGAAGATGGAGAACACGGTGACCCGCCTGCGGGACCTCGGGTTCACCATTCTCATGGACGACTTCGGCAGCGGTTACTCGTCGCTCAACATGCTGAAGGACATCACCGTCGACATCCTGAAAATCGACATGGGCTTCCTGGCGCGCGAGAGCGAATCGCAGCGCAGCGAGAGCATCCTCGAAGCTATCGTGTCCATGGCGCGCTTCATGGACCTGCGCATCATCGCCGAGGGCGCCGAGACGAAGGAGCAGGTGGCCTTCCTGCAAGACGTGGGATGCGACTACGCGCAGGGCTACTATTTCTACCGTCCCATGAGCACCGAGGCGCTTGAAGAGCTGCTGCGCGAGGACGGCATCGTGGACCATCGCGGCCTGCTGAGCCCCAAGATGGAAACCATCGACGTGAACTCGCTCGTGCACGACGACGACACGAGCCGCACCATCATGGACCACCTCATCGGCGGCTTGGCCGTGTACGCCGTGTACCCCGACCGTTTCGAGCTGCTGCAGGTGAACAACGAGTACTACCACGTCACCGGCTGTAACTCGGTTGACCTGCGCGAGCGTCAGACGCTCATCTCCAACCAGGTGCACCCCGACGACCTGCCCATCGTGCAGGCCATGTTCGAGGATGCGCAGCAGCACCCCGTGTCAGGCGCAAAGGCCGTCATCCGCCGGTACCGTTTGAACGGCGAGATGATGTGGTTGCGCATGCAGGTGTTCTTCCTGCGCAGCGAGCAGGATCGCACGATCTTCTTCGCCTCCCTGGCCGACGTGACCGAGCAGAAGGAGCAGGAGGAGCGCCTGCGCTCGTCGCAATCCGCGCTGGACAGCGTGCTGGGCATGTCGTCTTCGAATGAGATGAGCCTGAGCGACCTGACAGACGAGAATCGCCGGACGGCCGCGCAGATATTCATGCGCAATACCCCCGGCGGCCTCGTGGGCGGCTACTGCGAAGAGGACTTCCCCATCCTGTTCGCGAACGACGAGATCGCGCACATGGCGGGCTACGACACGTCGGCGGAATTCATCGAAGCCATCGACGGCAAGGTGATCAACTCCATCCACCCCGACGACCGAGAGCAGGTCGCCTTCGACGTGGGAACCGAGTACTACGAAGGGCTCGAGTACACCACGCAGTACCGCATGCTGCGCAAGGACGGCTCGTGCTTCTGGGTATCCGACCACGGGCGCGTGGTGCGCACGAAGAACAATCGCCTGGCCATCGCCAGCTTGTGCATCGACATCGACGACACGGTGGGCATGCAGCAGGCATTGGCGCTTGAGGACGAGGTGCTCCACCGCATCATCGAACAGTCCGATTTGAACGTGTGGGTGTACGACGTCGATCGCGACTGCCTGTCGTTCCAGAATCTTTCGTCCAACGGCATCGCATCGCTGTTGGCCGCTTCGGGCTCGGACGAAGACGATGGCAGAAGCCTCAACGCCGACGTGAGCAACGTGCTGCGCCGCCTGTCGCGCGAAGCGCTGTGGGGACGCCCGGCCGTGCGTACCATCAACGTGTGGTCCACCACGGGCGAGCAGCTCACGCTGCACATCGAGCGCGAGGTGATAGGTGGCGCGAACGGCGAACCGGCACGCGTCATCGGCTACTTGGAGGACCCGACGCAAGAGCCGCAGGCCCGCTTCACGCGCGCCGGCGACAACCACCTGCTCAACATCCTCAAGGGCACGGCGGTGGATCATTGGTACATCAACGTGAGCACCCACAGCTTCCTCAGCTCGGCCGACCGGCGCGCCTGGCGCTATTGGGCCGGTCTCTCGCTTGAGGATTGGTCGGACAGCACGATTGACGACCGCATCAGAAAGGTGATCCATTCGCCGAAGGACGCCGACGCTCTGAGAAGCTTCTTCGATTTCGACGAGATGCTGCGGCGCTTCGACGCGGGCGCGCGCTACGATTCGATCGAGTTCCGACAGACCGACGGCTCCGACGAGCGCTGGATGGAGCTGAACTATCGCATGGTGCAGCTCGAGGACGGCGGCAGCGTGTTCGCCTACCTGTCGGTGAACGACATCGACGACCGCAAGCGGCGCGAGCTGGACCTCGAGGACAAGGCCGAGCACGACGCGCTGACGGGCCTCATGAACCGGCAAACCGCCTCGGTGCTCATTCCGGCCGCGCTCGAGCGCACGGTGCAGCACGAGAACGCAGGCGCCTTCGCCATCATCGACCTGGATGATTTCAAGCTGGTGAACGACCACTACGGCCACCTGTCGGGCGATTCGGTGCTGGCCGGCGTGGCGCAGCACCTGCGCAGGGCGTTCGGCGAGAACGACCTCATCTGCCGCTGGGGCGGCGACGAGTTCGTCGTGTACTGCGAACGCACGACCCGCGACGACATGGCCGCGCGCATGCACGTGCTGTGCGACGGCCCCTGGAAAACCACGCTGGAAGATCAGCGGGAGATCTCGCTGTCGGTGTCCATCGGCATCGCGATGGCGCCGCAGGACGGCACCACGTTCAAGACGGTGTACGAACGCGCCGACCGCGCCCTCTACCAGGCGAAATCAAAGGGGAAAGCGCACTTCTGCTTCTACGAGGCGAACCCGCGCGTGTGAGGGAGGGCGCACCCGCGCGTCCCTCACACGCCCAAGCCCACCGTCATGTGCATCATGTAGAACGCGAACCGCATGACGAAGATGCCGCCCAGCACCAGCAGGGCGGCTCCGGTTGCGCGCACGAGCGTGAGGCGGGCCTTGCCCCACAGCGCGGCGATGTCCGCGCCGATGCCCGCCATGCTCATGAGGCCGAACGCCCCGATCATGAGGCCGTAGGAGGGCACGAGCTGCGCCGCCGTCACGAACGAGTTCTCGATGGCCGGCAGATCGGCGCTCTGCATGCCGAAGGACACGACGTTCGCCGCCAACGCTACGGCGGCCACCACCGCGAGCACGCGACCGAAGCGCCCCTCGATACGCTCGTAGCCCGCGCCCGCAACCCCGCGATCGCCAGGATGGGGCCGCCCACCGCCGCGTTCAGCACGAGGTTGAGCGGCACGTACACCGTGTACCACGACACGATGGTCTCGGCTGCGTAGGCGAAGCCCACCGCCACCACGAACACGACGCCGGCCACCATGGCCAGCGCCAGCCACACACGCTGCAACTGCGGTTTCGGGTGCTCCACGAACGCGTAAAGCCAGTACAGCCCCGCCAGCGCCAAGAACACCACGGCAAAGAACACCTCGGTGGACAGCGGGCTGCGCCCCACCCCGATGAACACGTACAGGGCGTTCGCCGGATTGCCGAGGTGCGTGGCCGAGGCCACGAGCCCCACCATGGCCACCACGAGCGGCAGCCCGAGGAACACGTTGAGGCGCTGCCGCATGGCATCGGACGTGCCGCGGGCCAGCACGGGCAGCGCCATGCAGATGAACGCGACAACGCCCGACGGTGCCAACGTCGTGAACAACACGAGCGTGATCTCGCCGAGCGCGGTATCGAATCCGGAAATCATCGAGGCGGGCCTAGCGGTAGAACCTCGGGTGGACAACCTCGAGGCCGAGTTCGGCCTCGATGCCCTCGAGCGAGGCCTTCGTCAGGCGGGCAAGGCCCTCGTAGAACGGCTGACGGGCGGCTTCGGCCAGCTGATCGAGGAAGTGCGTCGACCAGGTGAGCAGATGCAGGCGAAGGAATTCGGCCAGGTCTTCGGGCTGATTGCGCGCGATCCACGCCATGAGCACGAGCATGAGGCCCATATGGTCTTCGGGCGTTTTGTCGTCGGTCTGGCGCGCAATGCCGTGTTCGCGCATCCAACGGCGCAGCTCGAGCGTGGTGGCGCCGAACACGACGCACTCGCGGTCGGTGTACACCGAGCCCCACGGCGGCGCGGGCTTCGGGGCGGGCCCGATGAACAGGCGGCGGTACTCCCACACGAGGTCGTCGTCCTCGACGCCCTTGGCAAGGCCGCTCGTCATGAGCTCGAGGTCGGCGCGCGCCTCATCCTCGACTACGAACGGCCACTCGACGGCCGCCTGCGCGGCATCGAGCGCGGCCAGAGCCGCGAACGCCGGGCCGGCATCGCCCTTCACGGGGTCCTGCAAGAAGAACGGCCCGAGGGTTTCCCCGACGAAGGCAATGCCCTCAAGCGCATCCTGGGAAATCGGCGCAGCTGCTTGTTCGCTCATTCCATCTCCTCTTTCTTGGTCGCCCGCACCTCAGCGGTCGAGCGAAATCCTACTTCCAACAGGTTCGACACGGCGCCGTCCTTCGATTCGGCGGGCCGCGCGTCGTCCGGCGGCTTGATGAACAGGTTGGGCACCGTTGCGGCCGGGTCGGGCAACGGCGCGATGGCGGCGCGCTCGCCCAGCTTCGCCATCTCGTCGGCCGGCCCGAAGTCGAGGGCGCGGGCCGGGCAGGCCTCCACGCACACCGGCTTCTCGCCGGCGGTCGCGCGGCCGATGCAGCCGTCGCACTTCACCGAGTGGCCCTTGTCGCGATCCACGCGCGGAGCGCTGTACGGGCACGACAGGTGGCAGTACCCGCAGCCGATGCAGTGGCGTTCGTTGACGCTGACCAGGCCCGTTTCAGGGTCTTTGTGCATGGCCTCCGTCGGACACACCTGCACGCACACCGGGTTGTCGCAGTGGTTGCACGCGATGGACACGTTGTACGCGAAGCACGTGGTTTCGAACGTGCCGTCGCGCTCGTTACGCTTCGTTTCGCCGCCCGCGTACTCGTACACGCGGCGATACATCGTGCCCACGTCGAGGTCGTATGCGTCCTTGCAGGCGAACAAGCAGGTCTTGCAGCCCGAACAACGCGTTCCATCGAAGAAAAAAGCCTGCTGAGACATATGACGACCCTCCTCTCGCCAACACGGGTCGCAAACTATCGGGATTATTCTAGCGTACTAGGGCAGAGTAGAAGCTGGGGCATGGGTAACACTTGGGGCCACCTCTTCTTGCGCCGCGTGGTTGACGGCGGACTGGGGGGGATGGCCGCGGCGCAATGGGGAGACCTGCGGGTTGCTTGATTGCGCCGCGGCAACGAGCATCGTGCGCGCGATCCCCGCGCGACGCATGGGAGGGAGAAGAAAAGGGGCCGCTTTCGCGGCCCCTTTGGTTTATGCGACCTCGAGCGGGTTGGCTACTTCTACCGTGCCTACGGGTTGGGCGTCGGCGGACGCCTTGATGAACAGGTTCGGCGTGGTTTCCGATGCGTCGGGCAGCGGCGCGATGTTGGCGCGCTCGCCCAGCTTCGCCATCTCCTCGGCAGTGCCGAAGTCAAGCGCGCGGGCCGGGCAGGCCTCCACGCACACCGGCTTCTCGCCGGCGGCCACGCGGTCGGCGCAACCGTTGCAACGCACGGCCTTCTTCTTCTCCTCGTCCACCTTCGGCGCGCTGTACGGGCACACGATGGCGCACGTGCCGCAGCCGATGCACTTCTCCTCGTCGATGGACATGAGGCCGGTGTCCGCGTCCTTGACGATGGCGCTCTGCGGGCACTTCTCGAAGCAGATGGGGCTATCGCAGTGGTTGCAGGCAACCGAGACGGGATAGCTCACGCACGTCGTGGTGACAATGCCGTCGGCGTCGCGGGTCGTGTCGCCCATGGTGGCCTCGAGCACGCGGCGGTAGGTCATGCCGACGTTCAGATCGTTGTAGTCTTTGCACGACATCTCGCAGGTTTTGCAACCGGTGCAGCGCGTGCCGTCAAAGTGAATGCATATTGAGACATGTGGTTTCACCCTTCCTTAAAGCTCGCTGCTTACGCCTTCGCTACCTGGCAGATGTTGCTGTGCTGAGGGTTGCCCTTAGCCAGCGGGGACGGACGATGGGTGGTCAGCGTGTTGATGCAGCCGCCCTTGTCAACGCGATCGCCGCTCATGTCGGCGTCGTGCCATGCGCCCTGCGAGATGCACACCGTGCCGGGAACCACGCGCGGCGTCACCTTCGCCAGCAGCTCGATTTCACCGAACGCGTTCTTCACGCGAATCTTGTCGCCCTGCTTGATGCTGCGCTCCTTCGCGTCGGCCGGGTTGATCCAGGCCTCCTGCGGGTTGACTTCCTTGAGCAGTTCGATGCCGCCCCAGGAAGAGTGCGTGCGGCCGCGGTAGTGGAAGCCGCTGCAGCGCAGAGGATACTCGTCGGTGGGAACGTCGGTCTCGGTGAAGCCGTGCGTGTACACGGGGATGGGCGAAATGAGGTCTTCCTCACCCAGCTCCCAGGTTTCCGCGATGCCGGCCAGCGTCTCCGAGTAAATCTCGATCTTGCCGGAGGGGGTGTCAAGCGGGTTGGCCGTCGGGTCGGCGCGGAACGCCTCGAACGCGATGGTGGCACCCTTGGGGTTCTTGCGGGTGTAGACGCCCATCTCCATGGCCTCGTCGTACGTGGGCAGCTCGGTGTCCTTCTCGCGCGACGCCTCGTAGAGCTCCTTGATCCAGTCTTCCTGCGTCTTGCCCTCGGTGAACGCGTCCTTCACGCCCATCTTGTCGGCGATGAGGGTGAGTGAATCGTAGAGGGTCTTGCGCTCGAATTTCGGCGTGGTGCACGGCTGGCCGCTGATCATGTAGGCGTTGTCGCCGCCGGTGCCGATCTGCGACACCTGCTCGAAACGGAACAGGTCGGGCAGCAGGATGTCGGCGTACTTCGCGGAGTCGGTCATGGCCGTTTCCCACACCACGATGAACTCGCACTTGCTCTCGTCGGCAAGGATATCGTGCGCGTAGTTGATGTCGCCGTGCTGGTTCGTCAGGCAGTTGCCGGCGTAGTTCAGCATGCACTTGATGTTCTGGTTGAGCTTGTCGGCACCCGTGATGGCGGAGTTGAGAGCCGTCATCTCCGTGCCGTGGTCAATGGCCTCGGTGAACAGGAACACGGGGATCTTCGTCTTGATGGGGCTATCGCCGGCCGGCAGGGACTGCAGACTGATGGAGTACGAACCCTCGCGGCAGCCGTTGCTCGTGCCCGGCAGACCAACCTGGCCGGTCAGAAGCGGCAGCATCATGATGGACCAGCAGTTCAGCTCGCCGTTGCTGCGGCGCTGCGGGCCCCAGCCCTGCACGACGTACAGCGGCTTGGCGGCGCCGATTTCCTGCGCCAGCTCCTTGATGCGGTCGGCGGAGATGCCGCAGATGGGGCGGCCCACTCGGGGGTCTTCTCCACCATGTCGTAGCCGGTGCCCATGATGTAGTCCTTGTAGGACTTATTCTGGCCCTTGGCGGACTCGGGCATGGTGTCCTCGTCGTAGCCGATGCAGTAGGTGTCCAGGAACTCTTTGTCCACCAGGTCGTTCGCGATGAGCTCGTGCGCGATGGCGGAGCACAGCGCAGCGTCGGTGCCGGGGTTGATGGGCTGCCACTCGGCGGAGCGGCCCATGACGGAGTCGTTCATACGGGGGTCGATGTAGATCATCTTGCCCTTGGTGGTCTCGCGCAGGTGCACCCAGTCGTAGTGCGACACGGCGCCGCCCTGACGGGTCTCGGTCGGGCTCGTGCCGAATGCGAGGATGAGCGCGGCGTCCTCGGCGGCGTTGAGCGTGCTGCCGCTGAAGCCCGATGCGCCGTAGGTGTGCGGCACGATCATTTCCATCTGCATGGCGCTGTAGTCGCCGTACGATCCCAGGTAACCGCCGAGGCAGTTCATGAAACGCGGCAGCGAACGCGCCGTGGTGGAGCTCACGCCCGTGGCGTAGGGGATGTAGATGGATTCGTTGCCGTACTCGTCGATGATGCGCTTGAGTTCGCTGGCGATCGTGTCAACGGCCTCGTCCCACGAAATCTGCTCGAACTTGCCCTCGCCGCGCTTGCCGACGCGCTTCATGGGGTAGTTGATGCGATCGGGGTTGGCGAGCCAACGGCGGTAGGTACGACCGCGAAGGCAGGCGCGCGGCTGAATCTCATCGAAGCCCGCGTCCTTGCTCGTGTAGGTTTCCACCCAGGCGACTTCGTCGTCCTGCACGTGGAACTTCAGGCTGCAACGGCCGGGGCAGTTGATGGCGCAGTGACCCCACGTCGTGGTCTCTTCGACCGCCTGCTTCGCGGCGTCGCCGCCCTTGCTCTCGGTACCGCTCGGCGAACATCCGAACAACGACACGGCACCCGTGCCCATAGCGGCCGCACCCAGGCCGGCCAGCGCCGAGCCCTTCATGAACGTGCGGCGAGACACCTGTGCGTTCTCCAACGTTTTCGTCATGGTCCCTCCCTCTTTCACTCTCTCGTCCTGTGATCCGCTTCCCAGGCGGAACAGCTCGCATTGTTGCACGCAGGGCGTCACCCGTTGTCACATAAAATATGCGAACTTAGAGTTTTGCCTGGTCACAAGTGAGCACTTTGGTAACGCGTCGCACGGTACCCCCGGCTTTACCGCTATACTGATGCGAATGAAATCATGAGTTGGCAACGTCGTGCCGGGGGGATTCTTGAACGCAGCCACCGTAGCTTACATCCTGAAACCGAACATCACGTCGCTCGGCTACGGCTTGTTTCTGGCCATCAACGCCGCGGGCGTCTGGGGCGGCGTGTTCCCCTTCCTGCCGCTCGAATTCCAGACCACCGAAATCGTGTTCTGGTTCTTCCTCGCGCAGTCGCTCGTGTTCTCGTTCAGCTACTTCGCGAGCGCGCTCGGATCGTACTTCTTCCCCGGACCCACGCGCACGTTCATCGTGCGGCTGGCCACCATGCCGTACCTCTTGGGATGGTGCTGCCTCATCGCGGCCATCTACCTGGACGACGTCGCGCTGCCGCTCGTCATCGTGGGTGGCGGATTGCTGGGACTGGGATCGGCCGGCTTCTACATGCTGTGGCAACGACTGTTCGCAAGCCAGGATTCCGACACGGGCAACCGCGATCTCATCCTGGGCACCGTGTACGCGGCGGTGCTGTACTTCTCGCTGTACCTTATTCCCCAAGCGGTGACGGCGTTCCTCATCCCGCTCGTGTTCCTGCCGCTGTTCGGGTTGACCATCGTGCTGAAGAGCCGCGAGATCGACCTCGACCAGCCGATGTTCCAGGACGTGCCGCGCGACCACCCGCACGTGTACCGCAGCGTGATCAACGATTACTGGCGCAGCGCGCTGTGCGTGGGGGCGCTCGGGTTCTGCACGGGCATCATGCGCTCGCTGGCCATCGGCGAGCCGTCGGTGGGGTCGCTCGTGAACGTGCTGTCGATGGGCGGCTCGCTGACCGCGGCCGCGGTGGTGCTCGTGCTGTGGCAGTTCAAGAACCTCAGCGTGAACGTGGTGGCGGCGTACCGCATCTTCTTCCCCTTCGTCATCACGTCGTTTCTGCTGCTGCCGTTTCTGCCCGAGGAGTACGCGCGCTGGCTGGCCGGCGCCCTGTACGCCGTGTACAGCGTGGCCATCATGCTCATGATGATCCAGTGCGCGCAGGGCTCGCGCGACCGCGGCATCAACCCCGTGTTCATCTACGCGTTCTTCGGATGCATCGTATACGCGCTGCACGACGTGGGCTTCATCGGCGGCACGTTCGCCGAACAGACGCGCATCATGGGCATCGCGCCGTTGGCGGTGGTGGCGCTCGTGGCCGTGTACCTGCTGGGACTCATGTACTTCATCGGGCAGGGAGGGTTCCGCCGCATCTTCAAGCACGACAACGGCGCCGCATCCAGCATCGAGCTCGTGGCGCTGCGCGCGCATGCCTCCGAGAAGAAGCCGGCTGTCGAGCCTGCGCCGAGCGAGGTGGATACGCGGAAGGCGGCCGGGCGGGCGAACCGCAAGCCGCGGCGCGAGGAGCGCGTGTACCTCGACCGCATCTCGAAGCAGGCGGCGCTGTTGCAGCAGCACTACCGCCTGAGCGAGCGCGAGACCGAGGTCATGGAGCTCATCGCGCGCGGCAACACCGTGGCGCGCATCGCCGAGGACCTCGTGGTGACCGAGAACACCATCCGCACGCACTCGAAGCGCATCTACGCGAAGCTGGACATCCACAAAAAGCAGGAACTGCTCGACCTTATCGAGTCGTTCGACCCGAACGACTTGCAGGAGTGACGCAGCGTGCGAACAAGGCCCTCGTCGCTTGCGGATTCTCGGGCGTTTCGTATAATATAGGGCGAGCCGCAGGGAGCTCCTAACTCCCCACGGCTCTCGGATCGCTTCGGCGGTTTGGGTTTACTTGGAGCGCTCCTTTCCCCTTCGGGATTGGAGCGCGTCTCTTATCATCAGAGCGAACTCGACGATCCGAGTCACCAGCTTCACGAGCAGTTCGGCCAATGCAAGCAAATCCAAAACGGTCATGGTCTTCACCTCCATCCATCTAGAATCATGAGAGGGAGAGGCACCAAGCCGCCTGGCGTATCCGTACCTATGAGTATAAAGAGCCGACCTAGCACTTCGATGGCGTGCGTCACCATGGAAGACCGCCTCGAACGTGCGCATTTCCAACGCCGTTTCCACGCGAACCCCACGCGGCGCGCATCCGCGTCCAACGCGGTTCCAGCGCGCCTCACATGCGGTTCCAGCGCGATTCCAGCACCGCCAGGCGCCGCGCGCCAAGCACATGAAAAAGCCGCCGGCACCTGTTGGGGTGCCGGCGGCTCAAGCGCGGTCGAGGACGAGCCTCGGTTAGAACTGCAGTGCGTAGAACATCATGCGGGCCACGAAAATGCCGATGAGCACGGCCGCGTTGCCGGCTACGAGCAGCGGCACCGCCGAGCGGATGCCCACGGGCGCGTCGATGTCCACGTCCTCACGGTCGCGCAGCGGAATGGCCGCTGCGGCGCCTGCCGTCCTGCCGAGCGCCGCAGCGGTGCGGCCGCCCGGCATCAGGGTGGAGCGCAGCGTGGCCAGCATGGCCACGAAGCCCGCGATGGAGATGATCAGGTACACCCACGAACCGGGGAGCACCTCGCCACCGGCGACGTACGCGCTGAACGCCGACTGCGCGAACAGCAGCTGCGCGCTCACCGCGAAGATGGACACGATGGTGCCGACGAGCGCCACGATAAGCGCCACCGCCGGGAAGCGCGATGCGCGCGCCTCAGGCAGGCCGCCGCCCAAGCCGATCACGAGCGCGCCCAGCGGCACGCCGCCGGCCACGGCGAAGCCCATGATGCCCAGCGGCACAAGCGCCGAGTTCCACGTGAGCACGGCCGAGCCCATGTACATGACGCCCATGCTGAGCGCCAGCAGCAGCGATGCCACGCCCACCACGCTGGAGAACACCTTGCGCGGGCGCTCGGGCAGGTTGCCCGTCATCGCGATGATCCAGTACACCACGGCCAGGGCCACGAACAGCATGCCGGCGATGCCCACGAAGGACAGCGGCGCGATGTCGATGCCTTGGAACAGGCTGAGCGCGTACTGCGGCGATGAGAGGGCCACGAACGATGCGATGTAGCCGACGGCCAGGATGGCCAGCGGCAACAGCGTCACCGATCGATGCGTTCCAGGTGTTCCTTACTGAAGCGCGTGGTGAGAAACGCACCGCCAGGCCGATGAACGCGCCCGATGCCATGGGCACGAGCGTGGTAAACAGGAACCATCGGCAGTTGGAGCAATGCGAGATCCATGATCTGCCACTCC
>ENA-OQIJ01000071-OQIJ01000071.1-human-gut-metagenome-genome-assembly--contig:-NODE-71-length-35479-cov-8.578213_pt1 | contig 35479 bp, 24 predicted proteins | sample MGYA00242582_ERZ504747 | MGnify/ENA primary metagenome ERZ504747 (study PRJEB26092, sample SAMD00036435) | human gut metagenome | host: Homo sapiens | study: EMG produced TPA metagenomics assembly of...
CTGTTCGCCAATTAAAGCGGTACGCGAGCTGGGTTCAGAACGTCGTGAGACAGTTCGGTCCCTATCTGTCGTGGGCGCAGGATATTTGATGGGATCTGTCCCTAGTACGAGAGGACCGGGATGGACGCACCTCTGGTGCACCAGTTGTCACGCCAGTGGCACAGCTGGGCAGCTATGTGCGGATCGGATAAACGCTGAAAGCATCTAAGCGTGAAGCCGGCCCAAAGATAAGATATCCCACTGAGTTAATCAGGTAAGACCCCTTGAAGACTACAAGGTTGATAGGCACAAAGTGTAAGCATGGTGACATGTTGAGCTAGCGTGTACTAATAGGTCGAGGGCTTGACCACAAGTCTTTATGGTACTTCTAATTTGCAAGCAGTTTATTATTCAGTTTTGAGGGTGCATCCCTCGAAGTAAAGAGAATATGTAAGGCTGATATGCTGAGCATATATGGCCGGTGCCGATGACGCAGAGGTCCCACCTGTTCCCATTCCGAACACAGAAGTTAAGCTCTGTTGTGCCGAAGATACTTGGTTGGAGACGACCTGGGAAAATAGGTAGGCGCCGGCTTTTCTCTTTGCTTTTTGGTTTTCAACTCAATATGCACTTCTAGCTCAGTTGGTGCCCCGGAGGTGAGCGCCGCCAGTGGCGGATACAGCGAACCGGAGCGGGCTGGGCAGCGGCGCAGAGCGATGCGAGCGCATAACATGCGCGAAGTCAGCGCGACACGCCGCAACCGGAAGAGCAGCGCAGCGGCTCGGACGACGAGCGGCTGGGCTGAATGGTTTTGCAAGACCGAAAATTTAATATATGCACTTCTAGCTCAGTTGGTAGAGCAGCTGACTCTTAATCAGCGGGCCCAGGGTTCGAGTCCCTGGAAGTGCACCAAAAGAAGCGAGCATCTTTGGATGCTCGCTTTTCTTTTGATGCACTTCCCCCCTTCGGGGGCGGCTTCCCCGTTCGCGCTGATAGCGCTCCGGTTCAGCGTACCAATTAGGATCCGGAACAAAAAGGCACCCAAATGGGTGCCTTTTTGTTTGCTTGAAAGAATTTCAGTGTATATATGCGGGAAGAGCGTATGGAAATAGAAAAATCAAAGCCCCAGAGCCCTGCTTTCCGGATGGGTCATCCACACAGCGCCCGTGTGGTCGGGGTCACCTTGCAGAACGCATGCCAGCTCCTGTTCGGCACGGTCCGTCAGGCCCAGACCCAGGCAGCCCAGACCGATCAGGAAATGGCAGTGCAGCCTGTTGCGGGCGGTGAGGTCCTCTTCAAACAGCTGAAGCTCCGGGAGCGAAACGGCGGAGTAGTCGATGCGCATGGTGTCGAACAGATGGGTTTCGCCGTAATCCACAAGCTGATGGAAGCACTTCAACGCTTCGCTGTTGCGGCCGAGGGCCTGATGGGCAAGGCCCCGGTAGAGGATCATGTCGGCGGGCTGGTCGTTGTAATACATGGCGCCCGCGGGGGTGTTGTCGCCCATGGCGGCCTTTTCAAAGGCATCCCGCGCGGCGTTTTCATCGCCCAGCTGCCGCAGGCACACACCGGTCAGATAATAGATGTCGTTGTCCTTTTAGCTTTCCAGCTTGCCTTCGCCCAGATTGTGGGGGAACACAAGGGCCTGCCGCAGAAGCGGCAGCGCTTCGGCGGGCCGCCCCTCGGCCATCGCATGGCGGGCCATGCCGCACAGGGCACAGACGTATTGCCTGGTCACCTTGCCTTCGCCGCCCTCCCAGGGATGGAAACGGCGCTGCATCAGCATGGCGTGGGCCTCGTCGAAGCGGCCGGTCAGGTTCAGAAGGGTGATAAACTCCGCGCACAGGTCGTCGCGCATCTGCATGGTCTGCTCGTGGCGGCGCAGATGTTCCAGCCGCTCTTCGGGGGCCATGCCCAGCTTTTTGTACAGCTGATCCAGCTCAAGCAGCACGCGGGCGTCGGTGGTGTCCAGCGAGAAGGCCCGTTCCAGCACATCGCGTGCCTTCTGCGGGTCGCCGCACTGGTTGTAGTACACCAGTGCCAGGTTGCGCCAGACCGTGGCAAAGCGGTCGTCCTGCCGGGCGGAACGCTCCCACAGGCGCTGGGCCTCGCTGTAATTGCGCTTGTCGTAGAACAGGCAGCCCAGATAGTAGGGGGCGCGTGCGTCTGCCGGGTTGTGCTCCAGAGCGAAGGCGAGCGCCGCCGCGTCCTCCAGCCGGCTGGGAAAGCAGCAGTAGGGGCTGCGGGCCGCCGCCTCGCGGAGCGCCTGGTCTGCGGCGGAGGTGTCGCCGGTCTTTTCCAGATAGAAGGCCTCGTAGTATTTCAGCATGGGCGAGGCCGCGGTACACAGGCGCAGCGTCTCCACGGCCTGGGCGTAAAAGCCCGCGTCGGCAAAATCGATGGCGCACTCGATGAAGCTGCTGGCCCGGTTGCCCATCAGAGCGAGGGTCTCCTGATGGGACGCGCCGCAGGCGGTCTCCTGCAGCAGGCGGGAGCGGTAATCGAAGGGGTCCAGATGCAGGTTGTCGTCCAGCTGCTCCAGCGCTTCCTCGCTCCGGCCCAGCGCCAGAAGAACCTGTGCGCGCAGACCACGGGCCTTCAGATTGTGGCCGTTCTTGACCAGAGAGCGCTCCAGATGCTCCAGCGCTTCCTCGAAGCGACCCTGACGGCAGCAGATGGCGGCCAGGTAGTAGAAGCCCATCTCCTGCTGGGCGGCGCTCCAGACGGATTTGTAGAAGGCGTCGAAGGCCTCGTCCTCCCGGTTCTGATAAAGCAGAGACAGGCCCAGCCCGAAATAGGGCTCGCTGTTCCAGGGATTGGGGTTTTTCCAGGTGGAGCGCCTGATGGCGGCGCGGAAATGCTCCTCAGCCCGGGCAAAGTGCGCCCGGCGCAGCAGAAGCATGCCGTAGGCGGTGTTCAGCCGGATGTCTCCCTTGTCCCGGCGCAGGCCCTCCAGATAGTAGTCCTCCGGCAGATAGGTGGCGTGGCGGTACTGCTCCAGATGCAGACCGGTGAGATACAGCTCCTCGCAGGTGGCGATCTGCGCCGGTTCCAGCGCGGGCTGGGCCGGTTCGGGCACGGGCTCCACTTTCTTTTCCCGCGGGGTGCAGGCCAGAATCCGGCGGCCTTCCGCATCGGTGAAGGTGAGGGTCAGCGCATGGGCGGGCTGGGCAACGGGCAGGCGCTCTTCAAAAATCTGCGTGGGCGACAGGGTCACCGTGCGCTCCAGCAGCACCTCGTCTCTGGTGCGAAGAGTTATCCGGGCGTTTTCCAGAACGCCGGTGGCGTAAACGCAGACCCGGGCCTCGCCATTCTGCACATCCAGCCCCAGCACTGCTTCGGTGCTGGCGTTCTGCACGCAGCCCACCTTTTTGTAAGGCATGAAATACTGGGTGAAGGTCTTTTCCTCAAAGGGGGCCAGCCAGGTGAAGTCGGGCTGGTTGTCGGTAAACATGCCGGTCATCAGCTCGATGTAGGGGCCGTCCTCGTCGGTGAGGTTCCGGTCCCAGGCCTGGCCGAAGTCGCCGCGGCCCCAGGTCCACTGCTTTTTGCCCGGGGAGACGTGATGGTCGGCAATGTGGAGGATGCCGGCCTCCTTTTCGTAGTCGTAGCCGCCCACGAAGTTGTAGTCGGAGTGGTAGGCCATGTAGGAGGTGGGCACCGGAATGTTCTTGTAGCGGGAGATGTCCACGCCTGCGCCGTAATCGTGCTTGTAGTAGGTGCCGGTGGCAATGGGGAAGCGGGAAACGTCCCGTTTGCCGTGGTCCATCACGGCGTTCACGTCCGGCGGGAAGATGGACTGGGTGTGATCGTTTACCGGGATGGCCGGGTTGGCCCACCACAGGAAGGTCTGCGGCAGGTTTGTGCGGTTGTACAGCTGGCCCCGGATCTGGATGTAGGCCTTGTCGGGATACAGCGTGAAGCTTGCCATTCCCTTGGTGCCGTACATCTGGTCCACCTCGCTGACGTGCACGGTGCAGCTGCCGTCGGCGTTTTGCTTCAGCACGCAGTCGGTGGGGGCGTAGGTGGTGGGGCGGTGGTGCTGCGGCCAGTTGAACTCGATGCCGCCGCTGATCCAGGGGCCGGTCAGGCCCACCAGCGCCGGTTTGATCACATGGTTGTAGTACACAAAGTCATAGCCGTTGGTTTTGTCGTAGGCGCGCTGGATTCGGCCGCCCAGCTCGGGCAGGATCATCACGCGCAGGTAATCGTTTTCCAGAAAAACCGCCTGATAGGGGCAGTCGCGCTTTTCATCCAGAATCTTGTCGATGACCGGGTAGGGATACACCCTGCCGGAGCTGCCCTGATAGACGCGCTTTTCCAGAAACATGGGGTTTTTGTCCGGCTCGCCCACCCCGTAGGTGGGGATCAGAACGGTTTCGCGCCAGACTTCTACCTTTCCGGGACGATGGTTCATAACAGTTCCTCCTTGAAACAGAACAGATTACAATCGATCTTCAAAGGACGCCTGCGCTCGGGGCAAGGGCGTCCAGCAAACGGTCGGTCCAGACATCCACGTCGTGCTGCACCGCGCCGGTGAGGGCGTTGAAGCTTTCCGCCCGGGTCAACAGCATTTCCAGCTGCGCCCGTCTGCCGTCCTCAGCGGTCCGGGTCGCCTGCTGGAGACGCTGCATGGCCTGATAGAGGGCGGTTTTATCCGGCGGCGTGGTCATATCTTTGGGCAGAACGCGCACCAGCTGGCGCACACGGAGTCTGGCCGGGTCGGCAACGCCTTCCACGAACACGGAGCCCGTGATCTCGCAAAGGGACGGGGCGTCGGGGCGGTAGGGCCCGCAGCTCCAGACCAGATCTGCCATGCGCTGCTCGCCGGTGGAAAGGGTGACGGGGAGCCGGTCGTCAAAAACATGGGCTTCGCCCCACTCGCGGCGGCACACCTCCCGGAACTGCACGCCGTCCCGGCTGAGGGACACCGTCGCCCGCAGGATGGCGCCGCGGGTATGGCCGCGCCATGGGGTGCACCCCACGGCACTGATGAGGGTCTCCTGCGGCAGCTCCACGCAAAGCCACTGGGGCATACGCTGGGTGCGGTCCAGATAGTCGGATTGCCAGAAGGCGTCGGGGTCATCGTTCAGAAGGTTGGCCAGCGGATGCTCCGGGTTGGTGCTGCTGGCGGTGAGCACAGCGCCGGAAAGGGGCAGCGTCGCCGCCTGCCGCTCGTTCACCCGCACCACCAGCTCCGCCTGGAAGCTGCGTCCGGCGCGAACGCAGCGGGCCGTGATCTTCGCGATGCCGCTGCCCAGCGCGTGCATGAGGCCCGTTTCGTCGATGGAAACCACCGACGGCGCACAGGAGTGCAGCGAGACCACCGCGTCGCCGGGCGCGGGCCGTTCGCCGTGGCTGTCGAAGAAGGAGACGCTGCACCGGGCGCTTTCGCCGGTGCGCAGCGCATCCGGGCCGCTCAGGCCGATGCCGGTCAGATCCAGCGGGGGCAGCAGGTGGCGCAGCTCGTCCGGGGAAAGGGAAACCTGCGGCGAGAAATCACTGCCGGTCAGATAGGTGTAGATGGCCCGCAGAAGCTGGCGGGAGGCAGCGTCCCGCTTTTGCAGCAGATCGATGGTGCACACAAACACGCGCCCGGCGCCCACCCGGGCTTCCAGCAGCAGGGCCAGCCGGTCGGGCAGGTCGATGGTGGCGATGGGCTGCACGATGGGCCGCAGCGCGGCGGGCAGATCGTTGATCAGCAGGCCGCGGGCGTCCTGCAGCGGCTCGTACCACTGCCAGTCCGCAAAGAGGTCGGTGGGGAAGCTGTGGAACAGGGGATGCTTCCGGTCAATCCATACGCCCAGCGAATAGCCGTCGGGCCGGTCGGTGTGGAACATGGGGCTCCAGAAATCCGGGCGGAAGGAGACCGCGCGGCTTCGGGGCAGGGCGCCCGGTGTTCCCTCCGAGAGAATCAGCATGGTTTTGCCCTCCTGAAGCGCCCGGCAGGCGGCATCGTCGAAGGAGCGGGTCAGGCACAGCCCGGCCGGGGCCGCGGGGGCCTGCGCCGGTAAAACCCAGAGCCGGTAGTCGTTGACCAGCGGCGCACCGGGCGCGGCACAGGCGCCGGAAAGGCGCAGCCGCAAAAACAGCACGCAGGGGCTTTCCCCATCCGGCAGCAGGGCTTCGGCATGGCCGCACCGGGTCACCGTGCCCTGCGTGAGCGAAACCTGAGAGAAACAGCCCTGCGCCACGGTGGCGCCGTCCTCCTGCTCCAGTGCCCAGTGCACGTCCATGCAGGCGTCGGCCGCGGAATAGTTGGGCACCAGAATCTCGGCGCAGAAGCGCTCGCCCGGGCTCCACACAAAGCGGGCCATCCGGGCCAGAACGGGCAGCTCGCAGCAGGAACGGCGGAACACCTGCGGCGCAATGGCCCCCCTTGCTTTCGGCAAAGGCATCCAACAGGCCCACAAGGGCCGTGCCCTGGCCGGGGAAGTCCTGCAGGCCCAGCAGGGTGAAGCCGCCCGCGCCGGGCGTGCGCAGGTACGATTCGGTGAAATACCGGTACAGCATGGCGGCCAGCTTGCCGGTGGCGGCGCTGAAATCCGCGCTGCGGCCGGCAAGCCCGGCCTGGGCCAGAACGCCCTGAAAATACTCCAGATTGCGGGGCTTCAAAACGGCGGTCTCGTACCGGGGCAGCTCGGTGTCGTAGTCCGGGTAGACCTGAAGCTGGCCCACCTCATGGCCGGTGATGGCAATCGGCGCACTGCTCACGGCGGGGGTGTAGTCCCAGTCGTTGCCGGGCGTCACAAGGGGCAGATACGCCGGGTCCAGAAATTTGGCGGCGAAGTCGGCGCTGGGCGGGTAGGTGCTGTGGCCGGCAATGTCGGAATACAGCAGCTCCGGCTCCAGCTCCCGGCAGTATTGGAGGAACTCCTCGTAGTAGTAAAAGCCGATGCGCTCCTCGTTGCCCAGCGCGAACATGACGAAGGAGGGGGAGTTTCCGTATTCGGCAAAGATACGGCGCACCTCGTTTTTGTAGTAGTCCGCGTCGCTGCAATCGCCCTGATACACGTCGCCGAACATCCGGCGGCCCCACTGGGGCAGCTCCACATACAGATACAGCCCCAGCTGGTCGGCGGCCTGAAAGGCGGCGCGGGGCGGCACCCAGGTGTGGAAGCGGACGTGGTTCAGGCCGTAGTCCTTGTAAATCCGGAAAAGCTGCAGCCAGGCGTCCGGGTCGGTGGGGCAGCAGCCGGTTTGCGGGAACACTGCGCAGTTGATCTCGCCCCGCAAAAGGGTGGGGCGGCCGTTGATGAAAAACTGCCTGCCCCCGTCGTGCGGTGCGGCGGTGAAGCGGCGCATGCCGAAGTCCGCGCAGGCTTTGGTCTCCCGCAGCTGGCTGCCGCACACCGTGTACAGGTGCAGCGTCAGCCGGTAACGGTTGGGGTGGAATTCATCCCACAGCAGCGGCTGAGCGCCCATGCAGTGGAACGCGGAAAGGCTGACCGTGGCCTGCCCGGCGGCAAAGCGCACCGCCAGCCACTGGGGCTCGGTCCGGTGGTCGGCGGTCAGGCAGCGGGCCTGGATTTTTACAAGTGCCAGCTGCTCCTCCTCGCAGGCGGCGGGGCGGGCCAGCACCGCACACAGGCGGGCCCGGCGGGCGGGAACATCGGGGCGGACCGTCAGCGAGGACACGGCATACACGGGCGGCGCGGTCAGCTGAAGGCGGCCGATGATGCCGTTCCAGTTGGTCTGGGTGTGCTCGGTGATCTGGTGGGACCAGGCCTCGCCCTCCAAGAGGGTGGAGTACATGGCGTGGGGCATGCCGGCGGCGGAGTTGTCCACCTCGATGGTGAGCGTGTGGCTCTCGCCCGGGCGGCAGAGGGCCGAAAGATCGTAGCGGTGCGGGGTGGTGTAGCTGGTCTGCCGGGGCCCGGCGGGCACGCCGTCCAGCAGAACCCGGCTCTTTTTGGTGCGCTCCAGCTCCAGCATCACGGGCCGCCCGCTCCAGTGGGCGGGCAGATGGAAGCTGCGCCGGTAGGCGGCGGGGCCGGTGTAAACAAAATCCCGGTTCAGATGGCGGGTGGAGAGGCACTGTCGGTTGTCGGTGCCCTTGCCGTTTTCATCCATTGTGCCGGGCAGCCGCACCGTTTCGCCGGAAAAAACCGCGTCATCGGCCGCACTCATGCAGAAGTCCCAGGAACCGGAAAGATCCAGGCAAAGCGGTTCTTCCTGCCGGGCCAGCTGCTCGATGTGGCCCAGGCAGGCGGACAGATCGCCTGGGCAGGGGGCGTTTTCCACATCGGCCAGAAAACGCCGGAGCAGAGAAGGGGTGACGGGGCACCCGGACGGATGCAGATTCATAAAAACCGCCTTTCTGTGCCCGGCTGGCGGTGCAGGCGGGCGCTTTGGTGTTTGTGTCAAGGCAATTCTACCATCCGGGCGGGGGGGCGGTGTCATTCTCAGGGTTTGCTGAAATATTTTCCGTTCTTGCTTTTTGATAAAAAGGCAAATTGACGGAAAATACAGGGAATGATACACTGAGAAAAGAAATGAATTGTTGAAATTTGCTTTTTTACGGGAGGCGCCATGAATGTTTCGGAACCGGGTGTGCTGAGGGACTCGGCAGCGTATTTTCACACCTGCAGCGCACAGGCGAAAAAGATGTTTTTCTACCCCCTGTGCACCGGCCGCTACCGGTGCGACGGCACCTACCGGATGGAGCGCACTCATTACGACAGCTTCCTTGTGATGTATGTTGCGCGGGGCAGCGGCTACTGGAGCTCCGGCGGGCAGGAAATTCCGGTGCCGGAGGGCTCGCTGCTGTTTCTGGATTGCTACCGGCCCCACTGCTACGGCACGCGCAGCGGGTGGGAAATCTACTGGCTGCATTTTGACGGGGTTCTGGCAAGGCCGTATTTCGAGACCTTTACGGCGGATGGGGCGTTTTTGATGCAGAGCGATGCGGCGGTGTGCGTTCGTTCCGTCCGCAAGATCTTCGAAAGCTTTGATCGGCGCTGCCCGGTCAGCGAGCCCATGATCTCCAAACGGATCAACGACCTGCTCACCGGGGCGATTCTCGCGTTGCAGCAGGAAAAAAAGCAGCTGAAGCGCCTTGGCGCCATCGACGAGAGCGTCCAGTTTATTGCGGAGCATGTGGAGCAGCCGCTGACGCTGGAGCAGCTGGCGGCCAGTGTGTCGCTCAGCCCCTTCTACTTTGCGCGGCTGTTCAAGCAGGAGACGGGCTTCCCCCCCCCCACGAATACATCGTGCGCGCCCGGGTGGACAAGGCGAAATATCTGCTGATCAGCACCTCGCTGCCGCTCAAGGAGATTGCCTGCCGGTGCGGCTTTGGCAACGAGTGCAGCTTTTCCACCCTGTTCAAAAAGATGAGCGGCTGCACGCCGCGGGGGTATCGGATGCGGGGAATGGAAGCGGAGGGGCCGCAGCGCCAGAAGGATACGGTGTAGCCCGCGGCGCGCCCGCATTCTGGGACAAAACAGGCAATCTGTCCGCTTTCGGGACGAAACGGCACAGATGTGCAATGAAAAAATCGCTGTTTTTTGTTACGCTGTAAGTTGATACAGAGAATCGCTGCGCAAAGGAAGAGAACGATGGACGTACCGGATTATTCAAGTGAGCTGCAGGCCTATCTGCTGGGCCACAGCGACGATCTGCTGGGCCATATCATCCAGTTCAACGAATTGATGATGCAGTATCAGGCCGCAATCAAGGAAGTGAGCACCAAGCTGGAAATTCTGAAAAGCGATTTCCAGATGCGCAACCACCGCAACAGCATCGAAAGCATCCAGTCCCGGATCAAAAAGCCTGCGAGCATCCTGAAAAAGCTCAGCAGCCGGGGCATCGATGCCAGCCTGGAAACCATCCGCTCCCAGCTGAATGACGTGGCCGGTATCCGGGTGATCTGCCCCTTTATCGACGACATCTATCAGGTGGCGGAGCAGCTGGCCGCGCAGGACGACATCCGGGTGCTGAAGGTGAAGGACTACATCAAAACCCCCAAGCCCAACGGCTACCGCAGCTACCACATGATTCTGGAGGTTCCGGTGTTCTTTATGGACAACAAGGAGCTGATGAAGGTGGAGGTGCAGTTTCGAACGGTGGCCATGGATTTCTGGGCAAGCCTTGAGCACCAGATCAAGTACAAAAAGGACATTCCCGACGCACAGGAGCTGGTGCAGGAGCTGAAAAGCTGCGCCGACACCATTGCCGAAACCGACCGGAAGATGCTGGAGCTGCGCCGGCGGATGGAACGGGAACAGGGCAGAAAGGCCGAACCGTAAAAAAAGCCCCGCTGCCTTCCGCCGAAGGGGCGGAAAACAACGGGGAATGCGCAGGTTAGCTCAGGCTTTTTCCGGGGGGGCGCTGGTCCTGCTGCAGCGCGATCAGCCTGTCGAAGATTTCGCCGGAGAGCAGATCCTCCAGCATGCGAACCACCGGTTCCGGTTCGACTGCTGCGTGGGCGTCTCGGCGGGAAGTGCCAACACCGCGTCCTATCTGGCAGGGCAGAAGGGCCGCAACTATAAATTCTACTGCGAATACGCCTTTCGCCGGGAATACATGAGCCTGTTCAACTATATGAAGCACCGCTCCTACATTGATATGGACTATGTGTACGGCACGCTGAGCAATTCCCGCGGGGAGTACCCGCTGGATTACCGCGCCCTGAAGGAAAACCCGGCCCAGCTGTTTGTGGTGGCGCAGGAGGCGGTCAGCGGCAGGGCGGTGTATTTCACCAAGGAGGATATGGCGCAGGATCATTACCAGATCCTGATGGCCTCCTCCTCCATCCCCGGCGTGAACAGGCCCTACCCCATTGCCGGGCAGCTGTATTACGACGGCGCGCTGGGCGACCCGGTGCCCATTCAGAAGGCCTTCGACGAGGGCTGTGACCGGGTGGTGCTGCTGCTCACAAAGCCGGTGGCGGTTCCGCGGGATTCGGGGTGGGACCCGCTTCTGGCAAAGATAATCCAGCACCGGTATCCGGCGTCGGCGGAAAACCTGCGCAACCGGGCCAGCCGCTACAACGAAGAGGTGGCCCTTGCAAGGGAGTACGAAAAGCAGGGCCGCCTGCTGATCGTCTCGCCGGACGACACGGCGGGGGTAACGACCCTGTCCAGGGACCGGGCCGCGCTGGACCGGCTGTATCAGAAAGGCTACCGGGACGGTGCGCGTATCCGGGAATGGCTGGGGCTGGAATAACCCCGAAGCCGGCAAAAAAAGTGAATCCATCCGGACAGTCCGGCACCGCCTGCGCGGCGCCGGGCTGTTTTTGGTTTGGGCCAAAACAAGGGAAAAGCAAGATTTCGCGGCGGGCAAAGCGGGCGGTTCTATGGTATGATAGAATCAGAGAAGTATGGGGGAGGTGGCCCGCATGAAGGACGAAAAAACAGCCCGGCGGCGTATTGTGGAATACGCCTGCGCCGGGCCGCAGGCGCTTCGGCGCGATTTTCAGATCACAAATGAGGGCTACGACCCCTGGCAGGTGGAGGACAGCCGCCGCCGCTGGGGGGCCAATGTGATGGCGGGCCGCCGGGCGGACACGGTGCTCTACCGGCTGCGGCGGGCCTTCGTGACCCCCTTTTCCATGATTCTGCTGGCGCTGGCCGGCATTTCCTTTGTCACTGACGTGCTGCTGGCCTCCAACTTCAGCCGTAACCTGACCACAGTGTTCATCGTGCTGGGGATGCTGCTCGTCAGCGGTGCGGTGCGCTTTGGGCAGGAGCTGCGGGCAAGGCGCGTGGCCGACCACCTCACCGGCATGATCGCCACCCGGGTGCGGGTGCTGCGGGATGGCCGGTGGAAGGAGGTGCCCTCCACCGAGCTGGTGGTGGGTGACCGGGTGCGGCTTGCCGCCGGCGACCGGGTGCCCGCAGACCTGCGCCTGATCGAGGCGAGGGATCTGTTCGTCTCCCAGTCGGTGATCACCGGCGAGAGCGGCGTGCAGGAAAAGCAGGCGGGCACCCTGCGCAAAAGCGAAGTGAACAACGTGACCGACTGCGCCAACATCGCCCTGATGGGCTCCACCGTGACGGGCGGCTTTGGCGAGGGCATCGTGCTGGCCGTGGGGGAAAACACCGTTTACGGCGGCTTTTCCGGCGTGGGCGCGGGGCGGAAAGACGGCTTTGACCGGGGCGCCAATTCCATCGCCCGGGTGCTCATCCGCTTCATGGCGGTGCTGATTCCGGTGGTGTTCACCGCCGGCGGCCTGACCAAGGGCAACTGGCTGTCCGCCTTTCTGTTTGCTTTATCGGTGGCGGTGGGCCTTACCCCGGAGCTGCTGCCCATGGTGGTGAACGCCTGCCTGGCAAGGGGCTGCGCGGTCATGGGCAAAAAGCAGACGGTGGTCAAAAACATCAACGCCATGCAGGGCTTTGGCAGCATGGATCTGCTCTGTGTGGACAAAACCGGCACCCTCACCGGCGACGTGGTGGCGCTGGAATATTACATGGACGTGCTGGGCAACGAGAGCGCCCGGGTGCTGGAGCTGGCCTATCTGAACAGCCTGTACCACACCGGGGTGCAGAACCATCTGGACGAGGCCATCCTGCGCTGCCGCCAGATGCCCGGCCAAAAGGAGCGGTTCGAGGGTCTGGCCCGCCGCCACCCCCAGCTGGACGAGCTGCCCTTCGACTACGAGCAGCGGCTGGCGGGCGTGCTGGTGGAGGGCGAGGAAAACCTGCTCATCGTGAAGGGCAGTCTGGATGAGGTCTGCCGCCGGTGCAGCCATGTGGAATACAGGGGCCAGCGCCTGCCCATGGGGCCGGACGCCGCCGCCAGCGTGCACGCGGTGGCGGACGAGATGCTGGAGGACGGCATGAAGGTGCTGGCGGTGGCCTGCAAGCCGATGAAGGGCCGCACCGCCCGCCCGGAGGATATGCAGGAGCTGACCCTGCTGGGCTATCTGGCCTTTTTCGATGCGCCCAAAAAGCCGCCGCGGCCGCGGTGGCCCGGCTGCGGGAGCTGCATGTGGGGGTGCGGGTGCTCACCGGCGACCAGAAAAGCGTGGCGGTCTCGGTCTGCCGGCGGCTGGGCATCGACACCGACCGGGTGCTCACCGGCCCGGAGCTGGAGGCCCTGAGCGAGAACGACGCCCCCACGCGCATTGAGCGAACGGCGGTGTTCGCTGAGCTTTCGCCCCGGCAGAAGGCGAGGGTGGTGGCGGTGCTGCGGGCCAACGGCCACACGGTGGGCTTTCTGGGCGACGGCATGAACGACCTGCCCGCCATTCTGGAATCCGACGTGGGCATCTCGGTGGATACGGCGGCCCAGGCGGTGAAGGAGGGCGCGGATGTGATCCTGTTGAAAAAGGATCTGAACGTGCTGGGCGAGGGCATCTGGGAGGGCCGGCGGGCCTTCTGCAACCTGTCCAAATACATCCGCATCACCGCATCGTCCAACTTCGGCAACATTGTTTCCATTGTGATCGCCAGCGTGCTGCTGCCCTTCTTCCCCATGACGGCGGTGCAGTTGCTGCTTTTGAATCTGTTGTACGACCTGCTCTGCCTGGCCCTGCCCTGGGACCATGTGGACCCGGAGGCCTGCGCCCGGCCGCTGGAATGGTCCGGCCGCACGCTGGGCCGGTTCATGCGATTTTTCGGGCCGTTAAGCTCCATCTTCGACCTGCTCACCTTCGCCTGGCTCTTCTTCGTGCTCTGCCCGGCGGTGTGCGGGGGCGGGTTCTTCCAGCTGGCGGAGGAGGCCCAGCGGCTGCGGTTCATCGCCCTGTTCCAGACCGGCTGGTTTCTGGAATCCATGTGGACCCAGGTGCTGATTCTGCACCTGCTGCGCACCGCGAAGGCGCCGCTTTTGCAGAGCAGGCCCTCCCGGCCGGTGATGCTGGTCACCGGGCTGGGCATCGTGCTGTTCACCGGGCTCACCTTCACGCCGCTGGGGCGGCTGATCGGGCTGACCGCCCTGCCGCCGGTGTACTTTGCCTTTCTGGCGGCCATGGTGGCGCTGTATCTGTTGCTGGTCAGCCTTGCCAAGGTGCGCTATGTGAAAAAATACCGTGAGCTGATCTGAGAAAGGAGGGGTCCGCTGTGAAAAAGAACATCGGGTTCGCCGCGCTGGATCTCCCTCTGGCGGACTGGCTGCGGGAAAAGCTGCGCCTGAACGCCCCCGATACCCCCACCGCCCGGGAGCTGCTGGAGGGCATCGAGGAGCTGATGAGCGGCCGGGCCGACAGCCTGATGCTGGAGCTGGCCCAGGGCACGCCCGCCGCCCCGGCCGGGGAGCTGCGCTGCGGCGCGCTTTCCATCGACCAGCGGCTGCGCCGGGTTGTGCGGGACGGGCAGGAGATTGCCCTCACCCCCAAGGAGTTCGACATCCTGTATTTTCTGGCCCGCAACCGGGGCGAGGTGTTCACCAAGGAGCAGATCTATCAGGCGGTGTGGGAGGAGGACTACCTGCTGGACGACAGCAACATCATGGCCTTCATCCGCAAGCTGCGCAAAAAGATCGAGCCCAACCCGGACGCGCCGGAATACATCCTCACCATCTGGGGCATCGGCTACAAATTCAGCGACCGGCTTTAAGCGCCGAAGCAATCAAACAAACAAAGGCAGCGCCGCGCAATTTCTGTAAAAGGGAATTGCGCGGCGCTGCTTTTTATTTCTGACCCAATCGCAAGGAAATCGCAAGGGTTTGCCCATGGGATCTTCCCTGCGATTTCTGTATGATGGAATCAGCGGACGGCAGCCGGTGTGGCATAAGAAAAAACGCCGGAAAGCCCGCATTTCCAACAACGAAACGAAAGGAGGCGGCGGTATGGATTCCGACGGCAATCCCCGAAGGTACAGAGCATCCCGGGCGGCGGGTTCCCATCCGCCGCGCCCCGTGCTCTGACCGCTTTGTTTTGAACGGCAAGGAGGAATGAGCAATGAACAACAAAAAGAAAACCGCAGCGGCCCGGCAGGCCGCCGAAAAGGCCCGCATCCGGGAGGAAGTGAACCGCCGCCTGCAGGACGCGGCGGTCTGCCCCGTGCCCGAGGTATTGCAGGAGCTGAACACCACCCTGCGGGGCCTGAACGAGCAGGCGGTGGCCCGCAGCCGGGCCCGCTACGGCGCCAACCGGGTCACCCGGGAAAAGCGCCAGCCGCTGGTAAAACGGCTGGCCGGGGCCTTCATCAACCCCTTCACCGCCATTCTGTGCTGCCTGGCGCTGGTGTCCATCATGACCGACATGGTGTTCCCGCTGTGCTCGCTGTTTGGCGGCACCCCCGAGGACTTCGACTGCCTGACCGTGGTCATCATCCTCACCATGGTGCTGATCTCCGGCACCCTGCGCTTTGTGCAGGAATCCCGCAGCGGCAATGCGGCGGAAAAGCTGCTGGCCATGATCACCACCACCTGCACCGTCACCCGGAGGGAGCAGGAGCTGGCCGAAATTCCGCTGGACGAGCTGGTGGCGGGCGACATCGTGCACCTTTCCGCCGGCGACATGATCCCCGCCGACCTGCGCATTCTGGAAGCGAAGGATTTATTCCTCAGCCAGGCCAGCCTCACCGGCGAGAGCGAGCCGGTGGAAAAAACCGCCGCGGTGTGCGAGCCGCAGGAGAACGTGACCGATCTGGCCAACATCGCCTTCATGGGCAGCAGTGTGGTTTCCGGCAGCGCCACGGCGGTGGCGGTCTGCGTGGGCGACAATACCCTGTTCGGCTCCATGGCCAGCGCGGTGGCGGGCGAAGCGGTGGAGACCAGCTTCACCCGGGGCGTGAACGCGGTGTCCTGGGTGCTGATCCGCTTCATGCTGGTGATGGTTCCGCTGGTGTTCTTCATCAACGGGCTGACCAAGGGCGACTGGCTGGATGCCTTTCTGTTCGGCATCTCCATCGCAGTGGGCCTTACCCCCGAGATGCTGCCCATGATCGTGACCACCTGCCTTGCCAAGGGCGCGGTGTCCATGAGCAAGAAAAAGACCATCGTCAAGAACCTGAATTCCATCCAGAACTTCGGCGCCATCGACGTGCTCTGCACCGACAAGACCGGAACCCTCACCCAGGATCAGGTGGTGCTGGAATACCACCGGAACCTGAACGGGGAAGAGGACACCCGGGTGCTGCGCCACGCCTACCTGAACAGCTATTTCCAGACCGGCTACAAAAACCTGATGGATCTGGCCATCATCCGCAAGACCGAGGAGGAGGAAGCCGCCGACCCCCGGCTGACCGACCTGTCCGAGCATTATGTGAAGGTGGACGAGATCCCCTTCGACTTTGCCCGCCGCCGCCTGACCACCGTGGTGCAGGACAAAACCGGCAAAACCCAGATGGTAACCAAGGGCGCGGTGGAGGAGATGCTCTCCATCTGCAGCCACGCCGAGTGCGGCGGCAGCGTGCAGCCTCTGACCGAGGAGCTGCGCCGGAGCATCCTCAAGGACGTGGACGAGATGAACGACAAGGGCTTCCGGGTGCTGGCCATTGCCCAGAAGAGCAGCCCCGCCCCGGCGGGCTCCTTCGGGGTGGAGGACGAGCGGGACATGGTGCTCATGGGCTACCTTGCCTTTCTGGACCCGCCCAAGGAATCCACCGCCGCCGCCCTGCGGGCACTGAAGGAACACGGCGTCATCGCCAAGATTCTCACCGGCGACAACGAAAAGGTCACCCGCACCATCTGCCGGCAGGTGGGCCTCGAGGTGCGCAACATGCTGCTGGGGTCGGACGTGGCCCGCATGAGCGATGCGGAGCTGGCCCGGGCGGCCCAGTCCACCGATGTGTTCGCCAAGCTCACCCCGGATCAGAAGGCCCGGGTGGTCACAGCGCTGCGGGCCAGCGGCCACACCGTGGGCTTCATGGGCGACGGCATCAACGACGCGGCCGCCATGAAGGCCGCCGACATCGGCATCTCGGTGGATACCGCCGTGGACGTGGCCAAGGAATCGGCGGATGTGATTCTGCTGGAAAAGGACCTGATGGTGCTGGAGCAGGGCATCATCGAGGGCCGCAAGACCTACGCCAACATGATCAAGTACATCAAGATGACCGCCTCCTCCAACTTCGGCAACATGTTCTCGGTGCTGGCGGCCAGCGCGCTGCTGCCCTTTCTGCCCATGATGAGCGTGCAGCTGATCGTGCTGAACCTGATCTACGATCTCTCCTGCACCGCCATCCCCTGGGACAATGTGGACGAGGAGTTCATTGCCCGCCCCCGCAAGTGGGACGCCTCCAGCGTGGGCAGCTTCATGCTGTGGATCGGGCCCACCAGCTCCATCTTCGACTTCCTCACCTACATCTTCATGTATTTCGTGTTCTGCCCGCTGTTTGTGTCCGGCGGGGTGCTGTACAACGATCTGGCAAACCACTTCAGCGGCCCCCAGCTGGTGCAGATGCAGGCGGCCTATCTGGGCATGTTCCAGGCGGGCTGGTTTGTGGAATCCATGTGGAGCCAGACGCTGGTCATCCACATGATCCGCACCCCCAAGCTGCCCTTTATCCAGAGCCGGGCCTCGGCTCCGCTCACGCTGGTCACGCTGGCGGGCATCACCGCCCTCACTCTGATTCCCTTCACCCCGCTGGGAACCCTGCTGGGCTTTGTGGCCCTGCCGCCGCTGTACTTTGCCTTCCTGATCCCCTGCATTCTGCTGTATATGGCGCTGGCCACCAGCCTGAAAAAGGCCTATGTGCGCCACTACGGGGAGCTGCTTTGATGCTGTTTTGAAAGGAGCGATTGCCATGACCCTGACCATGAACTGGGCCGCTGTCTGGATGCGGCTGTTCGGAACCACCACCCTCTGGGGGCTGGATCTGGGCTTCTGGGCGGCGCTGGCCGCGGTTGCGCTGATCGTGATTGCCATGAACGTGGTGTTCTGGGGCATGAAGCCCGCCGCACCCCGGCCCGAACAAAAGGAAACCGTATAAAAAACCGCCCGCTCCGGAACGCTCCGGGGCGGGCGGTTTGCTTTTGGTTTATCAGGCGTGGGGATAAAAATCGCTCACCGTGTTGGTCACCAGCCGGAAGGTGAGCTGGGCCATGTGCTGGGGGCTTTCCTCGCAGCCCCGGCTCAGCCAGTCCTTGATCAGGCCCACACCCCCGGCCACGCAGTAGGCGTAGGTGTATTTCAAATCGTCCATCCGCTCGGGGAAGGCCTCGCGCAGCGCGGCCAGGCTGTAATGGGAGAGCATCTCCTCAATCCGGTGCAGAAAGGCAATGTCGCCGTGAGGGCCCAGCAGGGCGGCGCAGATCTCCCGGTTTTCAAACAGGATGGCAAAGATGTCCTCAATGAAGGGGAAGCTGTTTTCGTTGAAGGGGCTCACCGGATGGGTGCGGATGGTGTGCAGAATCTCCTCGAACAGCTCGTTCTCCACGCTTTCCAGCATGTTGTAAATATCGGTATAGTGTAAATAGAAGGTGGAGCGGTTGATGTCCACCAGATCCACCAGTTCCTTCACCGTCACCTCGTTCACGCTCTTTTCAGCCATCAGCTGGGCAAGGCCGTGGCGCAGCTGGGCCTTGGTGCGGCGGATGCGTCGGTCCGGCTTTTTTTCCATGAATCCGCTTCCTTTCATTTGTAAATTATTTGTGACAGTTCAACATAATGCAACATTCTGTCTATTAATAGATACTACGATGCAAACTGTTGGTTGTGTTGTTCTTCTGCACTTAGTATAATTCTCATTGCAGCAAAAAGCAATACCGGGATGAATAAACAACACTGTGTCCTGTTTTGCTGTGCAAAGAGATTGAGGAAAGGAAGCGATTTTTTCGTTCTATGCTGAAAAATGAATGGAAAAAACTGCTGAGCAACAAGCTGATGCTGCTGGTGGTGGTGGCCATCATCGCCATTCCCACCATCTACACCACCCTGTTTCTGGGCTCCATGTGGGACCCCTACGGCAGCGTGGAAAACCTGCCGGTGGCGCTGGTGAATCAGGATCAGCCGGTGGACTACGAGGGCAAAACGCTGGATGTGGGCGCGGAGCTGGTGGATAACCTGCTGGAGGACGCCTCGCTGGACTTCCACCCGGTGAGTGCCGACGACGCGGCCAAGGGCCTTGCGGCAGGGGATTATTATATGGTAATCACCATCCCGCAGGATTTCTCGGCCAATGCGGCCACCCTCACCGACGATCAGCCCAGGCAGATGGAGCTGAACTACGAGACAAACCCCGGCACCAACTACATCGCCTCCAAGTTGAGCGAAACGGCCATGAAGGAGATTCAGGCCAGCGTGCGGGAAGAGGTGACCAAAACCTACGCCGAGACCATGTTTGACCAGCTCACCGAAGTGGGCGACGGCATGCAGGAAGCGGCGGACGGCGCGGGCGAAATCCGGGATGGAGCCGACAAGCTGGCGGATGGCAACAACACCATCCGGGAGAATCTGCAGCTTCTGGCGGACAGTACCCTCACCTTCCGCAGCGGCAGCGAGACCCTGACCGAGGGCCTTGCCCAGTATACCCAGGGCGTGCAGCAGCTGGCGGACGGCGCGAAAAAGCTGGACGACGGCGCAAAGCAGCTGAAGGACGGCGTGGACCAGCTGGGCGCTTCCGCCCCGGCACTGGCCCAGGGCGTGGGCGCGCTGAAGGACGGCGCGGATCAGCTGGCCCAGGGCACGGCCCAGGCCAAGACCGGCAGCGACAGCCTGACCGCAGGCGCGGCGCAGGTGGACGATAACCTGAAAACCCTGAACGAGGGGCTGGGCCAGCTGCAAAGCCAGACCGCCTCTCTGCCGGATTCCGCCTCGGCGCTGGATTCCGGCGCATCCCAGGCGCTGGAGGGCGCAAAGGCCCTGCAGCAGGGCGCGCAGGGGCTGGCCGCCGGTGCGGAAAAGGCCTGTCAGGGCGCGGATGCACTGAATCAGGGCCTGCAAACCCTGAGCGGCAAATCCGAGGAGCTGAATCAGGGCGCGGCCCAGCTGAAAAACGGGCTGGACGCGCTGGCAGCCGCCGCGGGCGGCTCCACCGATATCACCGGCAGTCTGACCGCTCTGGCCGGGCAGCTGGATCAGGCGGCGCAGGCCGCGCAGGGAGTCACGGTGGCCCCGCAGGACCCCTCGGCCCTGATCCAGACCATCGCGGACAACACCGCCGCCGCCCAGACGGGCGATGCCGACGCACTGAACGCAGTGCTCACGGTGGCCAGTGAGCTGGCAACCGTGGCGCAGAGCAACTACAACGACGCAGCCGCCGCCGACGCGGCCCGCCAGCAGGCGGCTGGTGCCCTCAGCGGCGCGGCCGGTGCGCTGGCCAATGCGGCCGGCGGTTCCGGCTCCGGCGATCTGACCGCGGCCCTCGGCCAGCTGCAGCAGGGCGCGGCCCAGCTGCAAACCGGCCTTTCCACCTACACCGCCGGTGTGGATCAGGCGGCGGCAGGCAGTGCGGCGCTGACGGATGAAACCAGCGGCCTGCCTGCTCTGAGCGCAGGGGCCGGCGATCTTTCCACCGGCGCGGGCAATCTGGTGAACGGCCTTGCCCAGCTGCAGGGCGGCACCAGTCAGCTGGCCCAGCAGGCGCCCCTGCTCACCGGCGGCATTGCCCAGGCGGCCAGCGGCGGCGCGGCCCTGCAGCAGCAGGGCACCGCAGTGCTCCGTCAGGGCGCGGCCCAGCTGAACAGCGGTCTGGACGCACTGGTTGCCGGCAGCGGCAGCCTGAAGGACGGCATGAGCAGCCTGAACGGTCAGCTGCCCGCCCTCACCGACGGCGTGGGCCGTTTGCAGCAGGGCACCAAAGACCTGAAGGACGGCACCGGCCAGCTGGTGACCGGCGCGGATACCCTGACCCGGAACAGCCCGGCCCTGAACGAGGGCGCGGCCGCCCTCACCGACGGCGCGGGCCAGATCCAGAGCGGCGCCCAGCAGCTGGCGGACGGCAGCGGCGAGCTGGCCGACGGCATCGACCAGCTGACCGACGGCGCGAATACACTGGAAAGCAGTCTGGCGGACGGTGCGGACGAAATCCGCTCCACCAACACCGGCGACGCGGTGGTGGATATGTTTGCCGCCCCGGTGGTCACCGAGGAAACCCAGATGACCCAGGTGCCCAACAACGGGCACGCCATGGCCCCCTACATGATGTCGGTGGCCCTGTGGGTGGGCTGCATCGCCTTCAGCCTGATGTACCCCCTCACCGAGTACGCGGGCAAGCTGAAGAGCGGCACCGCCTGGTGGCTGAGCAAGGCCTCGGTGCTGTATCCCATCGCAATTCTGCAGGCACTGGTGATGATCGGCGCGCTGCACGCCATCAACGGCTTTGATCCCGGCCGCATGGGCCAGACTCTGCTGGTGGCCTGCGTGGCGTCGGTGACCTTCATGTCGGTGATGTACTTCTTCACCAACCTTCTGGGCAAGGTGGGCAGTTTCCTGATGCTGGTGTTCATGGTGATCCAGCTGGCCGGCTCGGTGGGCACCTACCCGCTGGAGCTCTCCGGCTCCTTCGTGAAGTACCTGCATGACTGGGTGCCCTTCACCTACACCGTCACCGCCTTCCGCCGCGCCATCTGCGCCGGCGAGGACGTGACCGGCTGCCTTGCCTATCTGGCCGTCTGGCTGGTGGTATTCACCCTGCTGACCATTCTGGTGTTCGCGGTGCGTGCAAAGCGCATCAAGGCCGAAAAGCCCACCCTGATGGTCTGGCTGGAAGAGCACCATCTGGCCTGATAAGAGAATCGAAAATCTTCGGTTGCTCCCCTTATCCGGTTTGTTCCGGTTTGAAGCCCCGTTTCGCGCAAAAACGCACGAAACGGGGTTTTTTTGCACGAAATGCAAAAATATGGGCGCCGAAACCGGCAAAACAGACAAAAGTATTAAAAAAGAGAAAAGATTTTTGCGGAAGGAGCGAATTTTTTTTATATAAGACAGAAGATTTTTCTATCGTTTTTGCGCATCAAAGGCGGTAGAATTTACCACAGAGAAAGCATCCCACAGGATGCAAAAACGAACGGCAAAGAACCGAATCCAATCACAGGAGGAAAACAAAAATGAAAAAGAAACTCGCGCTGCTGCTGGCTTCCGTAATGGCCATTGGTATGCTGGCCGGCTGCGGCGGTGCTCCCGCTTCCACCGCTTCCACCGCAACCTCCGGCGGCACTTCCACCGCCACCTCCACCGAGGGCGGCACTGCCACCGCCACCAGCGACCTGCAGGTGGACGTATTCTACTATGACTTCTCCGATATCTACATCTCCAGCGTGCGCGCCGCCATGGACGAGCAGCTGAAGGCAATGGGCATCGAGCCCAAGAACTGGGATGCCGCCGGCAGCCAGCCCACCCAGACCGACCAGGTCAAGACCGCCATCACCGCCGGTTCCGACCTGCTGATCGTAAACATCGTGGAGACCTCCACCTCCGATCCTGCCAAGGACATCGTGGACGCTGCCCGCGCCGCGGACATCCCCGTGATCTTCTTCAACCGCGAGATCGCCGATAACAACGTGATCAACAGTTATGAGAAGTGCGCCTTTGTTGGCACCAACGCTCCCGACGCCGGCCACATGCAGGGCGAGATGATCGGCGAGTACCTGCTGGCCAACTACGACGCAGTTGACCTGAACGGCGACGGCACCATCTCCTACGTTCTGTTCAAGGGCCAGGAGGGCAACGCTGAGGCCGAGGCCCGCACCCAGTACGCTGTGGAAGACGCCAACAAGCTGCTGACCGAGGGCGGCAAGCCCGAGCTGGCTTACTACGACGCCAACGCCACCACCAAGTACCTGGTTGATACCGCCGGTAAGTGGAGCGCCCAGGCTGCCAACGACTACATGGTTTCTCTGCTGGGCTCTTACAACGAAGGCAACAAGAACATGGTTGAGCTGATCATCTGCAACAACGACGGCATGGCCGAGGGCGCCATCTCCGCTCTGCAGAACGTTGGCTACAACAACGGCGAAGGCACCACCATCATCCCCGTGTTCGGCGTGGACGCCACCGACTCCGCCAAGGCTCTGATCAAGGCCGGCAACATGACCGGTTCCATCAAGCAGGACGCCGTGGGCATGGCTACCACCATCAACACCCTGGTCAAGAACGTGCAGGACGGCGCTGACCTGATGGCCAACACCGACCAGTTCGTGGTGGACTCCGACGTGGATAAGATCCGCGTTCCCTACCAGATGTACGACGGCACCTCCGAGGAATAATTTCTCCCCGATCCTTTGTGCCTTTGATGTAATCGGCAAGGCGGGGCTGCCCACTGGCAGCCCCGCTTCGCCCTGACAAAACCACCGCTTCGGGCGTGGCCCGAACGTCGGGCTGCGGCCGAAACGGTGGTTTGTACCGCGAGAGGAGGAAAATTATGGACAAGCCGGCCCTGCTGGAGATGCGAGGCATCTGCAAGGAATTCCCCGGCGTAAAGGCGCTGGACAACGTGGACCTGACCGTCCGCCCCGGCACCGTGCATGCCCTGATGGGTGAGAACGGCGCGGGCAAATCCACTTTGATGAAATGCCTGTTCGGTATCTATCACCGGGATGCGGGCACCATCAAGCTGGATGGCAAGGAAGTGGACTTCAAGAGCTCCAAGGACGCGCTGGAAAACGGCGTGGCCATGGTGCATCAGGAGCTGAATCAGGCGCTGACCCGCAGCGTGCAGGATAACCTGTGGCTGGGCCGCTACCCCAAGGTGGGCGGCATCATGGTGAGCGAGAGCATCATGGCCCGGGAGACCAAAAAGATCTTCGATACGCTGGAGGTCACGGTTAACCCCAAGGCCATCATGTCCACTCTGCCGGTTTCCCAGCGGCAGATGGTGGAGATCGCCAAGGCGGTTTCCTACAACTCCAAGATCATCGTGTTCGACGAGCCCACCTCCTCGCTGACGGAAACGGAAGTGGAGCATCTGTTCCGCATCATCAACATGCTGCGGGACAAGGGCTGCGGCATCATCTACATCTCCCATAAGATGGAGGAGATCCTGCGCATCAGCGACGACGTGACCATCATGCGGGATGGTCAGTGGGTGGCAACCCGCCCCGCCAAAGAGCTGACCATGGACGAGATCATCCGCCTGATGGTGGGACGCGAGCTGACCAACCGTTTCCCCGAAAAGACCAACAAGCCCGCGGATGTGATTCTGGACGTGCAGCACATCGCAGGCAAATACACCCGCCTGAAGGACGCCACCTTCCAGCTGCGCAAGGGCGAGATTCTGGGCATTGCGGGCCTGGACGGCTCCGGCCGCACCGAGGTGCTGGAAAACCTGTTCGGCGCCATGACCCGCGAGGGCGGCACCATCACCCTGCACGGCAAGCCCATCCGCAACCGGAACCCCAAGGAGGCCATCAAAAACGGCTTCGCGCTGCTCACCGAGGAGCGGCGGGCCACCGGCATCTTCGGCATCCGGGACATCAAGGAAAACACCGTGATTTCCAGCCTGAAGGATTATCTGATGGGCGGCTTCTACTTAAACGACAAGAAGATGAAGGACAACACCGACTGGGCCATTCAGGCAATGCACATCAAAACGCCCAGCCAGCACACGCAGATCCGCTCGCTGTCCGGCGGCAACCAGCAGAAGGTTATTCTGGGCCGCTGGCTGCTGACCAAGCCCGAGATCCTTCTTCTGGACGAGCCCACCCGCGGTATCGACGTGGGCGCCAAATACGAAATTTATCAGCTGATCATCGACCTGGCCAACGAGGGCAAGGGCGTGATCATGGTATCGTCGGAAATGCCCGAGCTTCTGGGCGTGTGCGACCGGATTCTGGTGATGTCCGGCGGGCAGGTAGCCGGTGAGGTGGACGCCCGTACCACCACCCAGGAAGAGATCCTGACCCTGGCCGCCAAGTATGTGTAAAGAGGAGGAACCGACCCATGAGTAATTCCACCAAGGAACTTGCGCTGAAAACCAAGTCCATCACCCCCAAGCAGGTGGGCAATGCGCTTTTGAACAACGCCCTCATTATTATCATGCTGCTGGTAGCCGCTTATGTGGCAGTGACCCAGCCGTCCTTCCTGGCTCCCAACTCGCTGATCAACCTGCTGTCTCTGACGGCGGCGTATCTGCCGGTTGCGCTGGGCATCGCCGGATGTATCGTGCTCACCGGTACCGACCTTTCCGCCGGCCGTGCGGTAGGTATCACCGCCTGTGTGGCGGCCTCCCTGCTGCAGGCCACCGATGCGGCCAATAAAATGTGGCCGGGCATCGGCACCCTGCCCATCCCTCTGGTGATCCTGATCGTTGTGGCCATCGGTGCCGCCATCGGCGCCTTCAACGGCTTCTTCGTGGCCAAGTTCAAGCTGCATCCCTTCATCGTTACCCTGGCCACCCAGCTGATCCTCTACACCATCCTGCTGCTCTACGTCCAGCAGGGCAACAACAAGGGCATGGCCATTTCCGGTCTGTCTGCCGAGTACCGCAACTTTGTTGTGGGCAATCCTCCGCTGCTGAGCTTCGGCAGCATCCAGATTCCCAACTACGTGATCTATGCGGTGCTGCTCACCATCCTGATGTGGTTCATCTGGAACAAGACCACCTTCGGCAAGAACATGTTTGCCCTGGGCGCCAACGAAGAAGCTGCCCGTGTTTCCGGCGTAAACGTATTCGCCACCACCATCGCGGTGTTCGCTCTGGCGGGCGCCATGTACGGCTGGGCCGGCTTCGTGGAGTCTGCCCGTATCGCCTCCAACACCGCCAACACCGGCGTGAACTATGAGCTGGATGCCATCGCGGCCTGCGTCATCGGCGGCGTATCCTTTGTGGGTGGTATCGGTAAGATCAGCGGCATCGTCATCGGCGTTATCATGCTGCGCCTGATCTTCGTGGCTCTGCCGCTGGTGGGCATGGACCAGAACCTGCAGTATGCCATCAAGGGCGGCATCATCCTGTTCGCCTGCGCTCTGGATATGCGCAAATACCTGGTCAAGAAATAATCCTTTTGTGCACACGCCGCCGGGCCGCTCCGACCCGGCAGGAAAGGGGCGGCTGTCCGGTAAAACGGGCGGCCGCCCTTTTCCCGTTTTCGCTGGAAAAGCAGCCAGATGCTGCCAAATATGATATACTGTTCTAAGAAAAACAAATAACCCTTGGAGGGGATACAATGGAAGGTTACCGCATCCTGTTGGTGGATGACGAGGAAGAGCTGCGGGCGGGCATCCGCCGCCGCATCGACTGGGAGGCGCTGGGCTTTGTGCTGGCGGGGGAAGCCGCAAACGGGCAGGACGCGCTGGAGCTGGCCGAGCAGCTGCGGCCGGACGTGGTGCTCACCGACATCAAGATGCCCTTTATGGACGGGCTCACCCTCTGCCGCCAGCTCAAGACCCAGCTGCCGGCGGTGCGGCTGGTGATCTTTTCCGGCTTCGACGAGTTCGACTATGCCCGGCAGGCCATCGGCATGAACGTGTTTGAATATCTGCTCAAACCCATCACCTCCACCGAGCTGAGCGACGTGCTGGTGCGGCTGAAAAAGGCCATGGACGAGGAGCGCGCCCACCAGAAGGATATGGAAAAGCTGCGCCGCAGCTACGAGGAAAATCTGCCGGTGCTGCGCGGGCTGTTTTACACCCGCCTGCTCAGCGGCCAGCTCAAGCCCGGCCAGATCATGGAACGGGCCGCCCGCTATGAAATCGAGCTTTCCGGCAAGAGCTGGGCGGCGGCCCGGGTGCATGTGAGCGATCTGGGCGACGACCCGGACGAGCTGATCCTGCTGTCGCTGCAGAATTTCTTTGCGGAAAACACCGCGCTTTCCGGCTGCCAGCCCCACTGGTGTTTGTACGACGATGATCTGGCGGTAATCGCCGCCTTTGAGGGGGGCGCCGCCATGTACAGCCTGCTTCAGGAGCTGGAGCGGGTGCGGGCGCTGGCCGAAACCCTGCTGGGGCTGCGGCTCACCGTGGGCGTGGGCCTTGCGGTGGAAACGCCGGGCCAGCTGGCCCGGTCGGTGCAGGGGGCGAAAAGTGCGCTGGATTATCGCTCCATTCTGGGGCCGGGGAGAACCCTGTACATCGGGGATCTGGAGCCCCGGGGCGCGGTGGCCCTGCCCTTTGACGCGGCGGCCGAGCGCCAGCTGGTGAACGCGGTGAAGCTGGGCACGCCGGAAAAGGTGCGCCGCTTCACCCGGGGCTGGCTCAGTCAGGCCCGGAGCGACAGCTCCATGAGCCAGATGCAGTGCTTTTTTCTGGAGCTGGTGGCCTGCCTGATGCGCCTTGCCCGGGAGGGCGAGATCACGCAGGAGGAGGTGTTCGGCCCCGGCTTCACCGGCGCGGTGCGCATTTCCGATTTCAGCGGCCCGGAGCAGCTGGGCAGCTGGGTGGAGGAGCGCTGCCTGCATCTGCAGGAGCTGCTGCGCCGCCAGCGCAGCTACGCCGCCGCCCGCACGGTGGACAGGGCCCGGGAATTCATTGCCGAAAACTTTTCCAACAGCAATCTTTCGGTGGAGATGCTCTGCGAGCACCTGCACCTTTCGCCGGCCTATTTTTCCACCATGTTCAAGAAGGAAACCGGCGAGAGCTTCACCGCCTGTGTGACCCGGGTGCGCATGGAAGCAGCCGCCGAGCGGCTGCGCACCACCGAGGAAAAAACCTACCTGATTGCCGAGCAGACCGGCTATCTGGATCCCAACTATTTCAGCTATGTGTTCAAGCGGTATTTCGGCACAAGCCCCTCCAAATACCGGGCCGCGGGCCAGCAGGGGCAGTAACCAGAACAAAAAGGGGGGCAGTGTATGCTGCTGCGGGCACTTCGGGAGCTGCGAAGCCGGTTTTCCCGCTCCTACGAACGAATGAGCATCCAGCGGGTGATCTCGCTCACCTTCACGGCGGTGGCTGTGGCGGGGGCCCTGTTCATCGGCCTTTCGCTCACGCTGCGGTATTCCGCCGTGAACCAGAAGATGCAGGCGCAGGCCAGCCAGCAGGTGCTGGCCCAGGTGAATCTTTCGCTGGACAATCACCTGCGGCGGATCATGCGGGTGTCGGACACGGTGTATTACCGGCTTTTGAAAAACGCCGATCTGGCCGAGGGCCTTCCCACCGACAGCCTTTCGCTGCTGTATGAGGAAAACCGGGATTCTCTTGTGTCCATCGCGGTGTTCGATTCCGACGGCAATCTGGTCACCGGGGCCCCGCTCAGTGAGCTGAAGGCCGGGGCGGATCCGGCGTCGCAGGGCTGGTTTTCCACCGCGCTGGGCCAGATCGAGAACATCCACTTTTCCACCCCCCATGTGCAGGATCTGTTCCAGACCGCGGACGGCAGCTACCACTGGGTGATCTCGCTGAGCCGTCAGGTGCAGCTGACCCGGGGCGGCGCCAGCGAGAGCGGCGTGCTGCTGGTGGATATGAGCTTTTCCGGTGTGGAGCAGATCTGCCGCAACACCAGCCTTGGGGCGGACGGCTATCTGTATATCGTGGACGCCAACGGCGAGCTGATCTATCATCCCCGCCAGCAGCTGATCTATGCGGGCCTTGTGCAGGAAAACAATCTGGCCGCCTCCCGCCTGAGCGACGGCACCCACTGGGAAAAATTTCAGGGCGAGCGGCGGCAGGTGACGGTGAAAACCGTGGGCTACACCGGCTGGAAGCTGGTGGGCGTGGTTCCGGTGCAGGGGCTGGCGGTGACCACCGCCCAGTTCGTGCTGTTCGTGGCCTCGGTGCTGCTGTTCTCCATTTTCCTGCTGGTGTTCGTGAACGGTCGGCTCTCCGCCCACATCGCGGATCCCATCCGCCGGCTGGAGCAGGCGGTGCGCCAGACCGGCCGGGGCGGCGAGATGCCCCAGGTGCCGGAGGAGGGCTGCTATGAGGTGCGCCGGCTGGAGCACTCCATCCGATCCATGGTGTCCACCATGCGCCATCTGATGGACGACATCATCCAGCAGGAGGAGGACAAGCGCCGCAGCGAGCTGGAAGTGCTGCAGTCCCAGATCAACCCCCACTTCCTTTACAACACGCTGGATTCGGTGATCTGGCTCACCGAGAGCGGCCGCTACGAGGATTCCATCCGCATGGTCACGGCGCTGGGGCGGCTGTTCCGCATCTCGCTGAGCCGGGGCAAGCGGGTGATCCCGCTGGACAGCGAGCTGGATCACGCGGGCTACTACATGACCATCCAGCGCATCCGCTACAAGAATAAATTCACCTTCGAGATCAGCCGCGAGACCGACACCGCCGGCCTTTACTGCCTGAAGCTGATCATCCAGCCCCTTCTGGAAAATGCCATCTACCACGGCATGGCCGCCGAGGACGACGACGGCCGCATCGCGGTGCGTGTCTGGCGGGAAGGGGACGATGTGTACATTGATGTGACCGACAATGGGCTGGGCATGCCGTCGGAGGTGGCGGCCTCCCTGCTGGACGAAAGCCGGCCTCTGCCCGCCAAGGGCTCGGGCATCGGGGTGCGCAACGTGCACCGGCGCATCCAGCTGGCCTACGGGCCCCGCTACGGTCTGGAGTTTTACAGTGAGCCGGACGAGGGCACCACTGCCCGCATTCATCTGCCGGTGCTCACCCAGCCGGAGGAGACCGGCGGCAAAAAGGAGGGCATGGCATGAAGAAGAAAGGGTATACGGCCTGGCAGATGATCGTGCTGGGCCTGCTGGCCGCCGCCATGGTGGTGAGCCTGATGATCCCTGAATCCCTGCTCACCCCCGCCGGCCCCAAACGGGTGGAGATCTCGATTCTGCTGCGGCAGGGCGACAGCGCGGTCTGGGCCACCGCCCGGCAGGGCATGGAGCAGGCCGCCGAGGATCTGGGCGCCGAGCTGCGCTTCCTCACGCTGGAGGCGGAGGAGGGGGCCGATCAGGTGGAGCTGCTGCGCCGTCAGGCCGACATGGGCGTGGACGCGGCGGTGGTCATCCCGGCGGACTGTGCGGCGCTGGAGCAGCAGCTGGACGGCTGGCAGGCTCTGCCGGTGGTCACGCTGGAATCCCAGGTGGAGGGCGCCCGGGCCTTTGTGGGCCCCAGCGACGAGGAGCTGGGCCGGCTGCTGGCCGAACAGGCGGCCCGGGGATGCGCGGTGTCCGGTGAGGTGCTGCTCTGGAATGCCTTTCCCGGCTGCGCGGGCCCGGCCCGGCGGCTGGAAAGCGCCAAAGCCGCGCTGGAGGCGGCGGGCTATGCGCCCCGGGTGTGTGAGAAGCTCACCGCTGAGCAGCTGGAGCAGGCGGACGCGGTGCTCTGCTTCGAGCCGGTGAGTCTGGAGCAGGCCGCCGCGCTGGCGGCCCAGTGCGAAACCCCGCCGCGGGTGTATGGGGCGGGAGTGTCCTCCACGGTGGTGGCCGCGCTGGAGACCGGCGACATTGCCGCCGTGGCGGCCTGGAGCGATTACGCGGCAGGCTATCTGGCGGTGAGCCAGGCGGTGAACGCCGCCCGCCGCCAGCCGGTGGAAAGCAAAACCCTGCCGGTGACGCTGGTGCAGGAAGGAGAAACCTATGATCAGGACCATCAAAAGCTGCTTTACCCGGTCTTTCCCTAAGGCGGTGGCGCTGGGGCTGGCGGCTGTGCTGCTGGCCGGCTGCACCGCTGCCGGGCCGGCGGAGCCCCGCACCCTGCGGGTGGGGGTGGCGGTGTATCTGCAATCGGATACCTTCATCGGCACGCTGGTGCAGGAGCTGGAACGGCTGGCCCAGGCCCGGGAAATTGAGGACGGGGTGAAGATCAACCTGAACATCGTGGATGGCCGGGGCTCCCAGCTCACCCAGACCGAGCAGATCGACCGGCTCATCGCGCTGGACTACGATGTGCTGTGCGTGAACATTGTGGATCGCACCAGCGCCGCCCAGCTGATCGACAAGGCCCAGGAGGCGGACATCCCCATGATCTTCTTCAACCGGGAGCCGGTGGCGGAGGATCTCTACCGCTGGAACCGGGTGTATTATGTGGGGGCCAAGGCGGAGGAATCCGGGGTGCTGCAGGGGCAGATTCTGCTGGACCGCTGGCTGAACCGGGAACAGCCGATGGACAAAAACGGCGACGGCATTCTGCAATATGTGCTGCTGGAAGGCGAGCCCGGCCATCAGGACGCCATGCTCCGCACCGAGTATGCGGTAAAGACCCTTACCGGCGCGGGGGTGGAGGTGGAAAAGCTGGCGGGCGACACCGCCAACTGGGATCGCAGCCAGGCCACCGCCCGGATGAGCAGCTGGATCGAGCAGTTCGGCACCTCCATCGAGGCGGTGATCTCCAACAACGACGACATGGCCCTGGGGGCCATCGACGCCTGCCAGGATCTGGGCCTCACGGAGGACGAGATGCCGGTGGTGGTGGGGGTGGATGCCACCGCCCCGGCGCTGGAGGCCGTGCGGGAGGGCACCCTCTGCGGCACGGTGCGCAACGATGCGCAGGGCATTGCGGGCAGCATGCTGGAGCTGGCCCTCACGCTGGCGAAGGGCGAGGAACCGGCGGCCAGCCTGCCCCTCAGCGATGAAAAGTACGTCTGGCTGCCCTACCAGCGGGTGACCCTGCGCCAGCTGGAGGCGGAACAGGGCGGCGTTTGAACGATTCGCCCATTCTATGGAATTTTGTATCTTGTTTTAAAAAGGATATAGGAATCGGTGAAAGAGTTCGCTATAATTTAAGCAGAAAAACTGGTTCGTGAAAATATTGCAAAGAAAGGACTTTTGTTGCATGAAAATCTCAACAAGACCCTTCGGCACCACCCGAAGCGGCGAGGAAGTGCACTGCATCCGCCTGGAGCACGACAGCGGCATTGTGGCGGAAGTTCTGAGCTACGGGGCCATTCTGCGGGCGCTGTGGGTGCCCACCGCAGCCGGGCCGGTGCAGGTGTGCGCCGGCTACGAGACGCTGGAGGAATACGAGGCGGGTACCTGCTATCTGGGCGCGGTGGTTGGCCGGTGCGCCGGCCGCATCGACGGCGGGCATTTTGTGCTGAACGGCACGGAATACCAGCTGCCCCAAAACCAGAACGGCAACCACCTGCACGGCGGCGTGGAGGGCTTTGACCGCAAGGTCTGGGGCATTCAGATCCTGCCCAGATACCGGGGCGTGCGCTTTTTCCGCCGGTCGGAAGACGGCGAGGAGGGCTATCCCGGCGCGGTGGAGGTGAGCGCCACCTACCTGTTCGAGGAGGACGGCGCGCTGACCCTGCGGTTTGACGCGCTGGCCGAGGGCGACACCATCCTGTCCATGACCCACCACGGCTACTGGAATCTGGCAGGGCAGGGCAGCGTGGGCGGCCACTTATTCACCACCCCGGCGGATCGCTTTGCCGCCATCCGGCCGGACGGCGTGCCCACCGGCGAGCTGATTCCGGTGGAGGGCACCCCCTTCGACTTCACCCGGCCCGCGGTGCTGGAAACCCGCTGGGACAACGACCACCCCCAGCTGGCGGCGGGCAGCGGCTTTGACCACACCTTCCTGGTGCCGGGCAAGGGGCTGCGGCCGGTGTGCCGGCTGGAATGCCCCGAAAACGGCCTGCAGCTGGAGGTAAGCGCCACCATGCCGGGCATTCATCTGTATACCGGCAACTTTCTGGAGCCGGTGCGCCGGGGTGCGGCGGCGCTGGAAGCCCAGTTTGTTCCGGATGCGCCCAACCACCACCAGTTCCCCTCGGTGGAATTGCCGAAGGGAAAACGCTGGGAACATCAGATCCAATACCGCTTTGCCTGCAACGGCGAAAGCGTTTGAACACCACAGGAGGAAGATACCATGCAGACGATGGAAAACTTTTTGCAGAAGGTGCGCGGGGGCGAGTACGACGACCGCCTGCGCCGGTTGTATGTGTTCCACGACACCGCCGAGGAGCTGGAAGCGGCCCGCGCCAAGGTGTGCCATGTGATCGAGGGCTTTGAGCAGGCCTTCCCCGGCGTGGACTGCACCGGCGCCGCGGTGTTCAGCGGCCCGGGCCGCACCGAGATCGGCGGCAACCACACCGACCACCAGCACGGCTGCGTGCTGTGCGGCAGCGTGAACATGGACATTCTGGCCTGCGCGGTGCCCACCGGCGACCATTTTGTGAAGGTGGTCAGCGAGGGTTATCCCGCCCTGACCATCGACCTGAACGATCTGGCCATCCATGCGGACGAGACCAACACCTCCGCCGCCCTGATCCGCGGCGTTGCCCACGGCGTGAGCAAGGAGGGCTTTGCCCTGAAGGGCTTCTGCGCCTATGTGACCAGCACCGTGCCCGGCGGCTCCGGCCTGTCCAGCTCGGCGGCGTATGAGATTCTGCTGGGCAATGTTTTCAACCGGTTCTGCTGCGAAGGCAAGCTGGACGCGGTGAAGCTGGCCCAGATCGGCCAGTATGCCGAGCGGGAGTATTTCGGCAAGCCCTGCGGCCTGATGGATCAGGCTGCCAGCTCCATCGGCGGCGTGGTGGCCATCGACTTCAACGACCCCGCCCAGCCGGTGATCCGCAAGGTGGATTACGATCTGGCCCGCTCCGGCTACCAGCTGTACATCATCGACACCCGCTCCTGCCACGCCGACCTGACCGACGACTACGCCGCCATCACCCGCGAGATGGGTGCGGTGGCCGCCTTCTTCGGCAAGCAGGTGCTGCGTCAGGTGGACGAGGCCGAGTTCTACGCCGCCATCCCCGCCGTGCGCGAGAAGGCCGGCGATCGCGCGGTGCTGCGGGCCATGCACTTCTTCGACGAGAACCGCCGTGCGCAGGCCCAGGCCCAGGCGCTGGCTGAGGGCGATATGGAGGGCTTCCTGGCGCTGGTGCGCGCCTCCGGCCGTTCCTCCTCGGAGCTGCTGCAGAACATCTGGTCGGTGGCCGAGCCTGCCCAGCAGGCGGTGACGCTGGCTCTGGCTCTGGCGGAACGGGTTCTGGCCGGCCGCGGCGCGGTGCGCGTGCACGGCGGCGGCTTTGCGGGCACCATTCAGGCCTTTGTGCCCCAGGATCTGGAAGAGAAGTTTGTGAGCAGCATGGAAGCGGTGCTGGGCGAAGGCGCCTGCCATGCGGTATCGGTGCGGCCGGAGGGCGGCTGCATGGTAATGAGCAGCGAAAAGGAGTAAGGCAATCATGACAGTGGAACAGGCAATTGCCAGCCTCGTGCAGTACGGGCTGGAGAAAAATCTGATCGAGCCCTGCGAGAAGATCTGGGCGACCAACGGCATTCTGGCCGTGCTGCGGCTGGATGCTCTGAACGAGGCCCAGCCGGTGGAGGGCGCAGCCCTGCCCGAGATTCTGAACACCCTGCTGGACGACGCGGCCAGCCGTGGCGTGATCGATGGCGAGTCCATCACCCAGCGGGACATTCTGGACACCGCCCTGATGGCGGTGCTCACCCCGCGGCCGAGCCAGGTGATCCGCACCTTTGAGGAGAAGTACGCCGCCGGCCCTGAGCAGGCCACCGACTGGTACTATCAGTTCTCCAGGGACACCAACTACATCCGCACCGACCGGATTGCAAAGGACCTGCACTGGACCACTTCCACCGAGTACGGCGAGCTGGACATCACCATCAACCTGTCCAAGCCGGAAAAGGATCCCAAGGCCATCGCGCTGGCCAAGAGCATGCCCCAGAGCGGCTACCCCAAGTGCCAGCTCTGCGCCGAGAACGAGGGCTACGCGGGCCGGATGGACCATCCTGCCCGGGGCAACCACCGCATGATCCCCATGACCGTGTGCGGCGAACAGTGGATGCTGCAGTACTCCCCCTATGTGTACTACAACGAGCACTGCATCGCCCTGAACGCGGCTCATGTGCCCATGAAGATCGACCGCAGCTGCTTTGATAAGCTGCTGGACATCGTGACCCGCTTCCCCCACTACTTTGTGGGCTCCAACGCGGACCTGCCCATCGTGGGCGGCTCCATTCTGGCCCACGAGCACTTCCAGGGCGGCCGCTGCCTGTTCCCCATGGAGGCCGCTCCCGTGGAGCAGGAGGTCACCATCCCCGGCTTTGAGGATGTAAAGACCGGCATCGTGAAGTGGCCCATGTCCGTGCTGCGTCTCACCGGCCCGGACAAGGAGCGCATCGCCCAGCTGGCCGAGAAGATTCTCGCCGCATGGCGCGGTTATACCGATGAGGCCGCCTTCATCTTTGCCGAGACCGACGGCGTGCCCCACAACACCATCACCCCCATCGCCCGCCGCCGCGGCGCGGACTACGAGATGGATCTGGTGCTGCGCAACAACATCACCACCGAGGAGTATCCTCTGGGTGTGTACCATCCCCATGCGGAGCTGCATCACATCAAGAAGGAGAACATCGGCCTGATCGAGGTCATGGGCCGTGCCGTTCTGCCCGCCCGCCTGAAGGAGGAGCTGGCTCTGGTGGCCGAGCTGCTGGAGAACGGCGGCGACCTGACCGCCGACGAGCGCACCGCCAAGCACGCCGAGTGGGCTGAGGACATCCGCCGCCGCCACGGCGCCTTTGCCAGGGGCGAGGCCTGGCCGGTGGTGCAGAAGGAGACCGGTCTGGTGTTCGCAACCGTGCTGGAGCACGCAGGCGTTTACAAGCGGGACGAAGAGGGCCGCGCGGCCTTCCTGCGGTTCGTGGAAAGCCTGGGCTGATCGGCTGCATTTTCTCTAAAGACATAACAAAAACGCTGTACCCCGGTTTTTGGGGTACAGCGTTTTGTTTTGGGTAGCTTGAGCGAGCGACAACCACCAGCTAAGCTGGTGGAATAAAAACGGCTTTAGCCCTAGACAAAGAGAAACCTCCCCGTAGAATAGAGTGTGGGTTTGCCAACCACATTCTAGGAACA
>ENA-OQIJ01000072-OQIJ01000072.1-human-gut-metagenome-genome-assembly--contig:-NODE-72-length-34604-cov-3.805900_pt1 | contig 34604 bp, 50 predicted proteins | sample MGYA00242582_ERZ504747 | MGnify/ENA primary metagenome ERZ504747 (study PRJEB26092, sample SAMD00036435) | human gut metagenome | host: Homo sapiens | study: EMG produced TPA metagenomics assembly of...
GATGAACTGACCGACACCGCACGCGGTGCAGGCGGTTGGTCGACGGGAAATAACGCCATTCGCCGCGAGGTTCTCTCCCCCACGCCTGCGGCGGAGCCCTTCGGCCCGGGCCCTCTGCCGCTTCGCGACATCTCCCCACACCGTGGGGAGTCACCCTCGCAGAGGGGGCCAAGAGCCCCTTGCCTCCCTCTGCGAGGGAGGTGGCGCCGCAGCGCCGGAAGGAGAGAACCTTCCGGCAGTGCCCTTTTCCAAAATTTCTGCTCACACCTTGTTTCGGCAAACTCTGCACACTCCGACTTTTTATAATAGACCAGAAAGGAAGCACACTATGGCTCTGATCCTTGCCTCCGGCAGTCCGCGCCGGCGTGAGCTGATGTCCCTTATCACCCCCGACTATACTGTCATCACCAGCGACGTGGACGAGACGAAGATCGCGGCAGATTCCCCGGCGCACCTCGCCAAGGCTCTGGCCACCGCCAAGGCCCGCGCCGTGGCCGAGGAAAACCCCGATGACGTCGTCTGCGGCTTTGACACGGTGGTCGAGTGCGAGTGCGAGGTGTTCGGCAAGCCGGAGGACGAGGCCGACGCCGTGCGGATGCTGCGCGCACTCTCCGGGCGTGAGCACCGCGTCCACACCGGTGTCTGCATCTGCCGGGGCCGCCGTGCCGCCGCCACTGTCGAGACAACCGTTGTCCATTTCTCGCCCATCGCGGAGGACGACTTGTGCGCCTACGTGCGCACGCCGGAGCCCTACGACAAAGCGGGAGCCTATGCCATCCAAGGGCACGCGGCGCTGTGGTGTGCGGGCATCGAAGGGTGCTACTACAACATCATGGGGCTGCCGGTTCACCGCACGGCGCAGCTGCTGCGCAAGTTTACCTGACCCGGACAGCCCCGGAAACGGGAGTCTGTATGGGAAAAATCTGCAACTTTTTTACATGCTTTTTCGGGAGAATACACGCTATGTTTACCAAAGACATCGGCATTGATCTGGGCACCGCCAACACCCTTGTGTACATGAAGGGCCGCGGCATCATCATGCGCGAGCCAAGCGTCGTCGCCGTGGACCCGCGCAGCGACGAGCTGCGGGTGCGCAGCGTCGGCCATGAGGCCAAGGCGGTCATTGGCCGCGCACCCGGCTCCATCGTGGCGGTGCGCCCCCTCAAGGACGGCGTTATTGCGGATTTTGACGTTACCGCGGCCATGCTGCAGAGCTTCATCCGTCAGGCCTGCGGCAACAGCATTCTGGCTCGCCCCCGGGTCGTCATCTGCGTGCCCTCCGGTGTGACCGAGGTCGAGCGCCGCGCCGTGCGCCAGGCTGCAGCCAAGGCGGGCGCACGCCAGGTCACGGTCATCGAGGAGCCGATGGCCGCCGCCATCGGCAGCGGTCTGCCCACCACCGACGCCGTCGGCAGCATGATCGTGGACATCGGCGGCGGCACGGCGGAGGTCGCGGTCATCAGCCTGTCGGGCATCGTCGCCAGCCGCAGCGTGCGCTGCGCGGGTGACGCGCTGGACCAGAGCATCATCGCTTTCATCAAGCGCAAATACAACCTGCTGGTCGGTGAGCGCACGGCAGAGCAGATCAAGATCGAGATCGGCTCGGCCTGCCCGCAGGACCCCGAGACCAGCATGGAAATCAAAGGCCGCAACCTTGTGGACGGCCTGCCGAAGGACATTCTGATCCGCTCCGAGGAGGTCCGCGACGCCATGAACGACTGCCTGCTGCGCATCGTCGAGGCCATCAAGGACACGCTGGAATGCACCCCGCCCGAGCTGTCCAGCGACATCATTGACCGCGGCATCATGCTTTCCGGCGGCGGTGCGCTGCTTCGCGGGCTGGATACCCTCATCCAGAATGAGACGGGCATCGAGGTCCACATTGCCGAAAACCCCCTGGACTGTGTAGCCCTCGGCGCCGGTGCCGTCCTCGACAACCCCGATCTGGCCGGACGCCGGAAAGAGGAAATGAGCTACTTATAAAATGAGGGCCTTCCCCCGATGGGGAAGCCTTTTCAACCGAAAAAAGATTGACAAATGGGGAAAATCCGGCTATTATTAGATTGTTCGCATATACCCGGAGGGACGCTATGCCTTTACTCGATCAGGATCTGCCCGCCCGCGCACAGCAGGGGGACGAGAACGCGCTTGCCGCACTGATCGCCCGCATGATGCCGGCCATCCGCAAGGGTGCGGCGGAATGCACTGCCCCCGGCTCGATTTTGACGATGCCGTGCAGGAGGGGCTGATCGGCCTGTTCCATGCTGTGCGCGGGTTTGACCCCGCTGCCGGGCAGACCTTCACGGCCTACGCCGCGGCCTGCATCCGCCACGCGCAGCAGGACGCCCGCCGGGCGGCTCTGCGCAAAAAGCACGCGCCGCTGAACTACAGCGTGCCGCTGCCCGCCGCCGAGGAAAGCACCGACACCCGCCCCGGCCCCGAGGAACTTGCTATCTTCGGCGAACAGTACGCGGACACGCTCCGCCGTATGCAGACCGAGCTTTCTGCGCTGGAACGCACAGTTTTAATGGCCGGGCTGGAAGGCCGCACCCCCGCGCAGACCGCGCGGGAGCTGGGACTTCCCGCCAAAAACGTGGCCAATGCACTGGCCCGTGCGCGCCGCAAGCTGCGCGGTGCGCCCACAACCTAGGATTCAGGCGATTTGCCTGCGTCATATATCAACCTGCCCCCAGTAGCGCCTAAAATCAGTTCAGTTGGTCCATTCCCATTGCGTTGTTTTAGATTCTTCCGCGGGCAAAATAAACACAGAGGAGATACCCACTATGTTCGAAGACAAGACTTTGGTATGCAAGGATTGCGGCAAGGAGTTCGTTTGGACCGCCGGCGAGCAGGAGTTCTACGCCAGCCGTGGTTTCGAGAACCAGCCCCAGCGCTGCAAGCCCTGCCGTGATGCCCGCAAGAACTCTACCCGCGGCGAGCGCCAGATGTTCGACGCTACCTGCGCCAGCTGCGGCAAGGCCTGCAAGGTTCCCTTCCAGCCTCGCGAGGACCGTCCGGTCTACTGCAGCGAGTGCTTCGCCAAGATGAAGGAGAACGGCTGATTTACGCGCTTTTGCATGTAAACTGAGTTGAATGTTCCATTCCGCGCCCCGGCCTTACCGCCGGGGCGTGGTTTGTTATCGGGACGATTACAGGTTGATAGAATGAAAAAAACTCTCTCAAGGCTGCCGCGCGTCGTCCGGCTGGCGGCGCTGTCGGCGGTGCTGCTGGCTCTGTGCAGCAAGTCGTCGCCGCTCTACGCCTTCAACGACTGGATGGACGCAAACATCTTCTTCACGATGGGCCGCTCCATGCTCGGCGGCAGGGTGCTTTACCGTGACGTGTTCGACCACAAGGGCCCGGTGCTCTACCTGCTGTACGGGCTGGCGAGCCTTGTCGGCGGCACAGACTTCCGCGGCGTGCTGGTGATGGAAATCATCGCCATGACGTCGTTTCTGTACACGGGTCTGCGCACGGCGGAGCTGCTGGCGGGCCGCAGCCTTTCGGTGTGGTGGATGGCGCTGCCCGCAGCGGGCATGGCGGCCAGCCGCGCGTTCTCCCACGGCGGCAGTGCCGAGGAGCTGCTGCTGCCGTTTCTGGCAGCGGCGCTGTTCAGCCTGGTCAGGGCGCTGCACAGTCCCACGGCCAAGCCGCTGCGCGCGGTCTGTGTGCAGGGCCTTCTGGCCGGGTGCGCGCTCTGGCTCAAGTACACGGTGCTGGGCTTCTACCTCGCGTGGGTCGTGGTGCTGGCGGTGCTCTACCTGCGGCGCGGCTGGCTTGCGCAGCTGGGCCGCAGCGTGGGGGCGTACCTCGGCGGCATGGCGCTGGCCACGCTGCCGTGGGTCGTCTACTTCGGCGTACACGGTGCGCTGGGGGACTGGTTCACCGCCTACTTTTATGACAATCTCTTCCTTTATAAGGGGGAGGGCGGCGGTCTGCCCGCGCTGGCGCAGCACCTGTGGTGGGCGGTGCGGGACGGCTTGCCCGCCGCGCTGCTGCTGGCGGCGTTCCTGCTCTGGGCGCTGCTGACCCGGCGTTTTGCCGCAGCGGGGGGCGTGGCCGCACTGGCCGCGGGGCTGGCCGCTACCAGTCTGATGGGCGGCTATCTGGTCTATTACGGGCTGGTGCTGGCGGTCTTTGCGCCGCTGGGCCTTGTGCCGCTGGTCCGCCTTGCGGAAAAGACCCCCGCGCCCGTCCGTACCGCGCTGCCCTGGGCCGTGCTGGCCGCGTGCGCTGCCGCCTGCTATGCCCTGACGCCCAACCGGGCACTGCGGGGCCGCGCCCGCGCCGACCTGCCCCAATACCGCTTTGCAGCGCAGATCAACGGCGGCAGCCTGCTGAACTACGGCACGCTGGACGGCGGCTTTTACACGGCGGCGGGCGTGCTGCCGCCCTGCAAATATTTCTGCGTGACGAACATGCCGCTGGAAGACCAGTGGACCGACCAGCAGGCCGTATTGAAGGCCGGTGCTGTGGACTACGTCGTGGCGCTGACCGGCGACCTGCACGGCGATTTCCCGCAGTATGCGGTCATTGACCGGTGCAGCTATGACGGCGGTGAGGGCGAAGTGACCTGGTATCTCTACCAATTGCAGCGGTGATTTGCGTTTTTGTGCCCTATGCGGTATAATAGCACTGATCCCTGTACATCCTGCCAGAAAGGCAATGCCTATGAAACAAAAACTCACCCTGCGCCGCGTCCTCGCCAGCGCTGTGGCGGCGCTGGCTGCCGCTGCGGCGGTCTGGCTGCTCTGCCGCTGGGTCGGCTATGATTTGCAGCTGCGCATCGGCAATGAGCCGGTCTATGAAATTGCAAACGATGACTATACCCAGATTATCGACGTACCCGAGGACGGGCTTTGGCAGGCCGTCCCGCTGGAGGCGGGGCAGACGCTCTATGGCTGCCGTCTGCGGTTCAGCACCCACGGGGAGCTGTACCGCGCCGGTATGGTCATGGTCGATCTGTGTGATGCCGACGGCACGATCCTGCGCGAGGCGGCGGGCAACTACGCCAACATTTTTGATGACAACTTCACGGGCTTTGCCTTCGGCACGTCCTACACGGCGGCACAGGCGGAAACGCTCTACCTGCACATCTATAACGTCGTCGAGTGGGAGGGGCCGCTCGGCCTCTGGGCCAGCACCGGCACGGTGGGGGCGCTGGCCCTGACCGCGGACGGCGTTGATGCCGACGCCACGCTGGCATTGCAGTATATGACCGACGATACCGGCAGCTGGCCGTCCGATTTGGCAAACGGGCTGGCCCCGCTGCTGGCGTTCGCAGCGTTTGCCGCCGTGCTGCTGTTCGGCCTGCGTGCCCCGCTGCCGCTGACCGTGGCGGTGGTCGGCCTTGCGTGCGGACTGCTGTTTGTGCGCGTCACCCCGGCGCTCGTCGCGCCCGATGAATACACCCACCTGGCCGCAGCCTATGAGCTGGCCAGCCGCCTGGGCGGCGAGACGCCCGCCGACGAAACGGCTGTCTGTTGGTCCGGGAGAGCGATGCGCCGCACTTCGGCACCCGCAGCGGTGAGATCGGCATTCTGGCCTACAAGGCCGAGGCACTGGCCCGTCAAAACTGAAGCCGGCGGTCCCGACGCGCTGACCGCCGTCAGCGAGGCCAAGGCCGGGCAGGGCAGCGGCAACTACCTGCCGCAGGCGCTGGGCGTCCGGCTGGCCCGCAATGCCGGTGCTAACTTTTACACGATGCTGCGTCAGGCACGGGCGTTCAACCTGATTTTCTATCTGCTGCTGGCCGTGCTGGCTGTGGCGCTGGCCCCGGCGGCGGTGCGCGGGCTGCTGGCCTGCATTGCGCTGCTGCCGATGCCGCTGCAGCTGGCGGGCAGTCTCTCGCCCGATGCGTCGGTGCTGGGCATGGTGTTCTGCTACACAGCGTTCTGCCTGCGGCTGCGCACCAAAAAAGCCGTGTGGTGGGAAAAAATCCTGCTCATCGCCCTCGGCGGGGCCGTCGGCCCGGCCAAGGCCATCTACCTGCCGGTGGTGCTGCTCTGCTTTATCATCCCGGCGGACAACCTTGTGGGGCCGACGGAATTTGTCCGGGGCTCGTTTGGTGCGCGCGTGCGCTCCGGGCAGCTGATCCGGGAGGCCGTGCTCGTGCTGGCGGGCTGCCTGTGGCTCTCCGCCAACCTCGGTGAGCTGGCCTATGCCGCCCGCGACATGAATCAGATGCTTCTGGCCGTCGGCGCGGTGGGTGTTGCTCTGCTGCTGGCACTGGTGCGCTGGCTGTATGGAAAAGTACAGAATGACGCCAAAAAGCTGCGCCTGTTCAAGGGCGCACTGGCCTGTGCCGTTGTGCTGGCCGTCGTCGGCGGGGCGCTTGCGCTGTCCCGCATGGGCGGCGGGCTGGCCCCCGACCAACTGCTGATGACGAACCCCAACGGCGATTCCATCTGGACGTTCTCGCTGGGGTACATCTGCCGCAACCTGCCCGCCACGGCGAAGCTCTTGCTGCGCACGATCCCCGCGCAGGGTGCGCTCTGGCTGCAAGGCATTCTGGGCACGACGCTGGGGGAGCCGATCGTTTACCGCATCGACGTCAGCTGGCTGCTGGGCGTCGGGCTGGTGCTGGCATTGCTGGCGGCAGCCCTGCCGGTGCAGGACGAACCGGATGAGCCGCTGCTGGGCCGCCGCACCGGCTTCGGCGTGCTGGGCATCATCCTCTGCGTTGCGGCGGCGTCGCTCGTCGTGGCGCTGAACTGGACGCCCATCAACTATGAAACGCTGTTCGGTATGCAGGGCCGCTACTGGCTGCCCGTGCTGCCGCTGGCGCTTCTGCTCGTCAAGGGAAACCGCAGCGTTTGTGCGCGGCGCGACCTTTCCCGCGGGGCGGCACTGGCCGTCACCGCCTGTACACTGTTGACCCTGCTGCAGGGCTATAGCCTATACGCAAGCTGGCAGCCGGTATCATAAATCTGCCTACACTATTATAAAGGAGACACTCTCATGACTGTTACGAAGAATACCATCATTGCCGAGATCCTGAACAACGACCCCACCCAGGGCTGCGTGCCCATCTTCCTGTCCACCGGTATGCACTGCCTGGGCTGCATGGCCTCCCATGGTGAGACCGTCGAGGAGGCCTGTGCTGTCCACGGCGTTGACGCCGACGAGCTCGTCGACGAGCTGAACGACTACTTTGCACACCTGTAATGCGCCGCGGCTCGATGCCCGCCTGGCCGCTGCCTATGATTTTGTACGTCCGGGGCACGCGGCGGCGGACATCGGCTGCGATCACGGCAAATTAAGCGCCGCACTGGCGGGCAGCGGACGCTGCCCGCTTGTTTTGGCTTGCGACCTGCGCCCTGGCCCGCTGGAAAAAGCCCGCGTGACCTGCGCGCCCTACGGGGATAAGGTGCAGTGCCGCTTAGGCAGCGGGCTTTCGGTTTTAGAACCCGGCGAGGTCGATGACATCATCATCGCCGGTATGGGCGCGGAGACGATCATTGAGATTCTGGAGGCAGCGCCCTGGGTGTTCGATGCGCGGTACAATTTGGTGCTGGTCCCCGCGACGAAGCACAGCATCCTGCGCCGCTGGCTGGCCCGCCGCGGCTTTGCACTGCGGGCCGAGACCCTCTGCCAAGCCGCAGGCCGGTGGTACGCCGTCATGAACGCGCAGTACACGGGTGCCGCCCGCGAGCCGGACGGGCTGTTCTGCCTGACCGGCCTGACGAACGGCCAGCCCGGGTGCAGCGAGTATTACGCCGTGCAGAATGAGAAGCTGAAAAAGTATCGCTTGGGTCTGCCGGAGGGAACAGAACGGGACGCGGTGGGGGAGCTCATCGCCGAATTAGATGCGTTAGCGGCACGGTAAACGCCCGCGGGCGGATATAAAATCCGCCCCTGCGCACAGCGGAAAAAGCCACAGCGTTCCCCATCGCCTCGCCGTAGGGGCCGGGTATGCCCGGCCCGCAGCGTCAAATCAGGCACCGCAGACGGGCAATTTCCGCAAGCCTGCGGTAAAACAGAATCCATCAGGAGGTAAAAACATGTCAGTAAGCGTACAGCAGATTTTGGGCTTTCTGCGGGCGGTGGCCCCGCAGGAGCTGGCATTGGATTGGGACAACGTCGGCCTGCTCGTCGATGCGGGTCAGCCCGTGGACGGTGTGCTGACCACGCTGGACATCACCCCCGCCGTCGTGCGGGAGGCTGTCGAAAACGACTGCCAGCTTATTGTCAGCCATCACCCGGTCATCTTCCATCCGCTCAGGACGCTGGCTGCCGATGATGTGCCCGCCCTGCTGATGAAAAACGGCATCTCGGCCATTTGTATGCACACAAACCTTGACGCGGCCCCGGGCGGCGTCAACGATACACTCTGCGACATCCTCGGCATCGCCGCCGAGGGCCGCGAGAGCTTCGCCGAAGGCTGCGGGCGCATCGGCACCACGATGCCCACCACGGTGGAGGCGCTGGCCAAATTCTGCGCCGCCACGTTGCACAGCGGCGTCAAGTACGTGAACGGCCAAAAGCCTGTCACCTGCCTGGCCGAGGTCAGCGGCGGGGGCGGCAGTTACTTAGAGGAAGCCATCGCGCGCGGCGCGGACTGCCTTGTCACCGGCGAGGCAGCCCACCACATTGCGCTGCTGGCCAGGCAGAAGGACATCGGCCTTGTGGTCGCGGGCCACTGGGGCACCGAGCACGCCATTGCCGATGTGCTGGCCGTCCAGCTGGAAAAGCAGTTCCCGGCCCTCACCGTCGCCCACGCCGAGGCTGATGCTGATCCGTATTCCTACCTATTATAATAAGGAGCCATTCCCATGTCCCTTGATGCCGCAACGCTGGCGCTGGTCGCCGGTGAACTGAAAAACACGCTGCTCGATGCCAAGATCGACAAAATTTTTGAGCCGACCCGCGACGAGGTGCTCATGACCCTGCGCACCCGCACCGAGACCCACCGTCTGCTGCTGTCGGCCCGCAGCGGCTCGGCCCGCGTCTGCCTGACGAAGGAGAGCTTCGAGAACCCGCTCACGCCGCCGGGCTTCTGTATGCTGCTGCGTAAGCACCTGACCGGCGGGCGGCTCATTGAGCTGCGCCGAGAGCCGGGGGACCGCATCGTCTACTTTGACTTCCGCTGCACGAACGAGATGGGCGACCTGGTCACGAACACGCTGGCCGTTGAGCTGATGGGCCGCTACTCCAATCTGGTGCTCGTGCAGGGCGGGCGCATCATTGATGCCCTCAAGCGGGTGGACTTTGACGACAGCGAGGTCCGCCAGCTGCTGCCGGGTCTGGCCTACACGCTGCCGCCCAAGCCCGCGCGGCCTGACTTTTTGGAGACGAGCGCCGCCGCCATCGTGGCCGCTGCGTGCGAGAAGGACTTGCCCGTTGCACAGGCGCTGGGCAAGACTGTGGCGGGCGTCGGCCCCGTCGTCGTGCGGGAGGCTGTCTGCCGCGCGCTGGGGGAAACGCCCGCGCTGGCCTGCGACCTGACCGCCGAGGAGAAGGCCGGGCTGGCCGCGGCCATTGACGAATTGAAGGACGAGCACGCCCACGGCGGCACGCCCACCGCGGTGCGTCTGCCCCAGCCGGACGGCGCACCGAAGCCCGTGGAGTTCAGCTTCTTTGTGCCGCAGCAGTACGGCAGCGCGGCGATTTTGACCCGGTATCCGTCCTACAGCGAGATGCTCGAGGACTACTACGCCACGAAGGACCGCGCCGAGCGCCTGCGCCAGAAAAGCCGTGAGCTGTACAAGGCCGTCCACAATATGTATGACCGCGCCGTCCGCAAGCAGGCCGCGCGGAAGGAGGAACTGAGCCAGTCCGCCAAGGCCGACACGCTGCGCCTGTACGGCGAGCTTTTGCAGGCGAACCTCTGGGCCATCCACAAGGGTGACCGGCAGGTGACCGTGCAGAACTACTACACCGGCGAGGATGTGACCATACGCTTGGACCCGCGTCTGGGCGGCAACGAGAACGCGCAGAAGTATTTCCGCGATTATAAAAAGAAGCAGACCGCCCACGCCATGCTGCAAAAGCTGCTGGTGGAGGGCGAGGCCGAGATCGAGTATCTGCGCACGGTGCTGTATGAGGTGGAGAGCGCCCCCGGTGAGATGGCGCTGAACGAGATCCGCGCCGAGCTGAAAAGCCAGGGCTACTTAAAGTATTACAAGCAGCGGGACCGCAAGCAAAAGCCCGCGGACTTCCTGCGGTATACCTCGAGCGACGGGTTTGAGATCCTGGTGGGCCGCAACAACCTGCAGAACGACAAGCTGACCCTGCACACCGCCCGCGGCAGGGACCTGTGGTTCCACGTCCAGAAGGCACCCGGCAGCCACTGCGTCGTCATGAGCCGCGGAGAGGACATCCCCGACACGACCAAACAGGAGGCCGCCGAGCTGGCCGTCCTGCATTCGAGCCAAAACGGCGGTGCAAAGGTCGCCGTAGACACCACCGAGGTCAAAAATATATGGAAGGCCAACGGGGCGAAACCGGGCATGGTGCTGTACGAGGTCTACACGACGGTCTACGTGACGCCGCGTGAAGGGCTGGAGGAGCAGCTGAAAAAACGGTAAATGTAGGGGGCGGCGTCCCCGACGCCCCGCAGGCCGATGCGGACAGCGCCCCCTACAATCTGCCGCACGGTAGAGGCCGGTCATGCCCGGCCCGCGGCCTTCCCGCAAATGACCGTTTACCTTACAGCTGCGGGCCGCACATGTGCGGCCCCTACAAGGCATCCGCCTGCGGGGTGATGCGAACATCGGCCCCTACAACCTGCCGTTCACGCCTGGTTTGTAGGGAGCGGTCTTGACCGCTCCGCGCGGCTTAAAGGAAAACAGTCGCTTATGGGAGAGCCTGCGGGCCGATGCAAGCATCGGCCCCTACGGGTGCCTTTAGTAGGAGGTGTGTGTCATGAAAAAGTACGCTGTAATTCTTTCCTCTCTTGCCTTTTTGCTCACCGCCTGTGCCTCCGCCCCGGCGGACAGCGTGTCGGCAACCCCCGTGCCGACGGAAACGCCCGCACCTACGGCAGAGCCGACCCCGGAGCCGACGGCCACCCCGTCCCCGACGCCTGCACCGACGATGGCGGTGTATGATGAGGTGTCGTTTGACGATTGGCGGGACGGTGCAGGCTGCACGATGCCGGACTACACGTTCAGCGCACCGCATAAGCCACAGCCGCAGGAACAGGTCACATGGCCCGAGGACGGCGTGACGCTCCGCTATAATGCACAGACGCTGGAAGAAGCAGCGGAGATTTTCCACACCACGGTGGAAAACTTAAAGGAACTGAACCCGGACTGGCAGGACAAATACAGCCGCGCCAGTGGGTGCTACTGGGGCCTGAAAGTACAGGCCGACCCCTACACCCTGCCCATGAACAATGTGGTGACGGTCACAGTCAATGCACCGTGGGTGGAAGGCTACTATGACCGCACCGAAGTCTGCGATGTTCCCGCGGCGCTGGACAAGCAGGCCCGGGCCGCGCTGGCCTCGGCGTATTACTTCCAATATCACTGGTGGGGGATGCACGCGGGCTTTATGCCCTATGAGAAACTGGACGAGCCGGTTGGGTTTTTCAACTACCGCGCGGCGGACGGCGCGTTTTACACGAAGTTCTCGGAGTTCGGCAGCTTTCTGCACACGGTCTACTCCGATGCCTGGGTGGACGATATGCTGAGCATGGACCCCGCACTCTTTGCCGAGGGCGAAAATGACACCATCCTGACGCTGGACGGCGACCGCGGCGGCAACATCGCCTACTGCGGGCATCTTTTCACCGAGCCGGAGCTGCAGCCCGACGGCAGCCTTGCCTTCTGGCAGCTCTCGCTGACCTGCGAGAGCGACGATTTTAAAGGCTGGGCAGGGGAGAGACGATTGTGCCCGATACCGCCACTGTAACGACGGTGCGGTTGGTGCCGACGGAGAATGGCTGGCGGGTGGATGCGCTGGAGCTGCCCAACTGAGTTGTAGGGGCCGGGCATTGCGGGGTTGTGAGCGTAGGACCACGGTTGAGTGGAACGAAACCGGGGCGCGAACAATGTTTGCCCCTGCGGGGCAAACAACCGCACGAGCGTGTTTGCTTGCAAACCGTCGGCGCTCGTTGTGCGCCGACAAGCGCCCGGCCCGCGGCCTTCCCGCAAATGACCGTTTACCTTACAGCTGCGGGCCGCACATGTGCGGCCCCTACAGAGCAATAACTTTTCACGCTGCAATTTGCCTGAAAAACAGGACTTCTTTCCCCAAAAACCATGCACTCTGTTGAAAACTCATACAACCTCCACTACTTTCGGCATAACGTAAAAAATTCTCAAAAAAAATTTTATAAAAATGCCAAAAAACACTTGCAACACCGGGAGACGTGTGCTATAATACATCTTGGCTGCGGAAGGCTTGTGCAGAATAAGCAAGCTGCGCAAGCCGCGATATGCGTTGATGCGGGAGGTTGCCGCCGTAAAGCCGAAGGGCTGGCGGGTTTTTCCGCGGAGTATGTCCGATCTTAGAACCGGGCGAAAGAATTACGGAAACAAAGGGATATGTACGCCACTGCATTCTGCGGTGCGGACCAATGTTCACCTTACTTTGTGATGATTCTTTCCGGGAGAACTGTGCGAACACGGTTCACCGGATTTTGTCATGCGAAAAGGTTGAACACCCGGAAACGTGTGTGATTTATCGGCTCGCCTAAGGCGCAAAATTTTATAGGAGGCGAATGCAATGGCAGTCAAAGAAAAAATCAGAATCCGTCTGAAGAGCTACGATGCATCCCTGATCGATGCTGCGGCACAGAAGATCGTGGAGACCGCTAAGCGCACTGGCGCTCGCGTTTCCGGCCCGATCCCTCTGCCCACCGACAAGGAGGTCGTCACGATCCTGCGCTCTGTCCACAAGGACAAGGACAGCCGTGAGCAGTTCGAGACCCGCACCCACAAGCGTCTGATCGACATTCTGAAGCCGTCCAACAAGACGGTCGAGGCTCTCATGAGCCTGCAGCTCCCCGCCGGCGTTGACATCGAGATCAAGCTGTAATCGAGTTTCTACATTATAATGGCCGATACGCGCGGCCGTGATCCGTGAACGGTCGGCGTGTAATGGAAAGACACGGTAAAGCACCATCTCGCTGCAATGCAAACAGCGGAGAGGTCATGTTGATGGGAAACCACCAACCAATAACCTTTACAGGAGGACAAACACAATGCAAAAAGGTATCATCGGCAAGAAGCTGGGCATGACCCAGCTGTTCGACGCCAACGGCAAGGTCGTTCCGGTCACCATCATCGAGGCCGGCCCCTGCACCGTCGTGCAGAAGAAGACCGTTGAGTCTGACGGCTACCAGGCTGTTCAGATGGGCTACGGCGAAGTGAGCGCCAAGAAGGTCAACAAGGCCGCCAAGGGTCACTTCGACAAGGCTGACGTCGCTCCCAAGCGCACCCTGCGTGAGTTCCGTTTTGATGACATCGCTGCCGTCAACGTCGGCGACATCCTCAAGGCTGATGTCTTCGCAGAGGGCGACAAGGTTGACGTTGTCGGCACCAGCAAGGGCAAGGGCTATCAGGGCGTTATCAAGCGCTTTGGCCAGCACCGCCTGCGTGAGAGCCACGGCACCGGCCCTGTTGCACGTCATGCCGGTTCTAACGGTTCCACTTCCAGCCCGTCCCGCGTGTTCAAGGGCAAGCGTCTGCCCGGCCACATGGGTGCGGTCCGCGTGACCGTCCAGAACCTGAGCATCGTTAAAGTCGATGCTGAGAACAATCTGATCGCGATCAAGGGTGCGATCCCCGGCCCGAAGGGCTCGGTCGTGACCATCCACGACAGCGTGAAAGCGTAAAGGAGGAAAACACAATGGCACAGTTTGATGTCGTCGATATGAACGGCAAGAAGGTTTCCACCGTTGAGCTTTCCGACGCCGTGTTCGGGATCACCCCGAACGAGAAGGCTGTCCACGAGGCAGTCGTCAACTTCCTGGCCAACCAGCGCCAGGGCACCCAGAACACCAAGATCCGCAAGGAAGTCCGCGGCGGCGGCAAGAAGCCGTGGCGCCAGAAGGGCACCGGCCACGCTCGTCAGGGCTCTATCCGTGCTCCGCAGTGGACCCACGGCGGTGTTGCTCTGGGCCCCAAGCCCCGCAGCTACTACTACACCATCAACAAGAAGGTCAAGCGTCTGGCTCTGCTCAGCGCCCTGTCTGACAAGGCTGCCAACGGCAACATGATCCTGGTCGACAAGATCGCCGCTGACGAGTACAAGACCAAGACCGTCGTCGCTTTCCTGGCCGCTGTCGGCGCAGGCAAGAAGAACCTGATCGTCAATGACACTCTGGACGCCAAGTTCGTCAAGAGCGCCGCCAACATCCCCGGTGTCCAGACCGCCGCTACCGGCATCAACACCTACGATGTTGTCAACGCTGACAAGCTCATCCTGAGCGTTGACGCTGCCAAGAAACTTGAGGAGGTATATGCGTGATGAAATTCGCACAGGACATCGTTCTCGCCCCCGTCATCACCGAGAACTCCATGGCTGGCATCGCTGACAAGAAGTACACCTTCAAGGTCGCTACCGACGCCACCAAGATCGACATCGCCAACGCTGTTGAAGAGCTGTTCGGCGTGAAGGTCGCCAAGGTCAACACCATCTCCGTCCGTGGTCGCTATCGCCGCCAGGGCATGCACGCCGGCTACACTGCCAAGAGCAAGAAGGCCATCGTCACCCTGACTGCCGACTCCAAGGAGATCGAGTTCTTCAACTCCATGGTTTGATGACCGGATGGCCGCAAGGCCGTCTTGAGGACCCCGCCGAGGGGTCCGGTTATGGGGATATGACCCCGATAAAAATTCATAAGATAACAACAAGGAGATCAACATGGCTATCAAGAAGTACAAGCCGACTACCCCCGGTCGCCGTGGCATGACTGTTACTGACTACAGCGTGCTGTCCAAGGTCGATCCGGAGCGCAGCCTGCTCGAGTCCAAGAAGAAGCATGCCGGCCGCAACAACACCGGCAAGATCACCGTCCGCCATCACGGCGGCGGCAACCGCGTCAAGTACCGTGTCATCGACTTCAAGCGCAACAAGTTTGATGTCCCCGCCACCGTCAAGACGCTGGAGTATGACCCGAACCGTTCCGCCTTCATCGCACTCGTTGAGTACGAGGACGGCGCCAAGAGCTACATCCTGGCTCCCGATGGTCTGAAGGTTGGCGACACCATCATGGCTGGCCCCAACGCTGACATCAAGCCCGGCAACGCTCTGCCCTTCGAGAACATCCCCGTTGGTACCATGATCCACAACATCGAGCTGTATCCCGGCAAGGGCGGCCAGCTGGTCCGTTCCGCTGGCGTTATGGCGCAGCTGATGGCTAAGGAGAATGGTTACGCTCTGGTCCGTCTGCCCTCCGGTGAGATGCGCAACGTTCGTCTGAACTGCATCGCCACCATCGGCGTTGTTTCCAACCTCGACCACGAGAACGTCAACCTCGGCAAGGCCGGCCGCAAGCGCCACATGGGCGTCCGCCCCGGCAGCCGTGGTTCCGTCATGAACCCCTGCGACCATCCTCATGGTGGTGGCGAGGGCCGCGCTCCGGTTGGTCATTCCAGCCCGCGCACTCCGTGGGGCAAGCCCGCTCTGGGCCTGAAGACCCGCAAACACAAGGCTCGCAGCGACAAGTTCATTGTCAAGCGCGCCAACGGCTAAGGGAGGTTTTTGAACAATGTCTAGAAGCACTAAGAAGGGCCCTTACGTTCTGCCTTCCCTGTACAAGAAGGTTGAGGCTCTGAACGAGGCTGGCAAGAAGAGCGTCGTAAAGACCTGGAGCCGCTCCTCCACCATCTTCCCCGAGTTCGTCGGTCACACCTTCGCCGTCCATGACGGCCGCAAGCATGTGCCCGTGTACGTTACCGAGGACATGGTTGGCCACAAGCTGGGCGAGTTTGCACCTACCCGCAAGTTCACCGGCCACGTCGGCGCTAAGACCGCCGGCAAATAAGAGAGGAGGAACATCGAATGGAAGCACGGGCTATTCTCCGTTACGCCCGCATTAGTCCCCGCAAGGTTTCGATCGTGATGGACCTCATCCGTAACAAACCCCTGGACGAAGCGCTGGCTATCCTGCAGTACACCCCGAAGGCCGCCTGCGAGCCCCTTCTCAAGCTGGTGAATTCTGCTGCCGCTAATGCGGAAAACAACTTCAACATGGATCGCAACAATCTCTACGTCGCAGAATGCTACGTCTGCCCCGGCCCGACCCTGAAGCGCATTATGCCCCGGGACCACGGCCGCGCCTATCGCATTTTGAAGCGCACCAGCCACATGACTGTTGTGCTGAAAGAGAAAGAGTAAGGAGGTAAACAAATGGGCCAGAAAGTCAATCCCCACGGCATGCGCGTGGGTGTTATCAAAGATTGGGACAGCCGCTGGTTTACCTCTAAGCAGGCATTCGGCGACACCCTGGTCGAGGATTACAAGATCCGTAAGACCCTGAAGAAGCAGCTGTACGCTGCCGGCGTTCCCAAGATCGAGATCGAGCGTACCGTCGACTCCCAGACTGGTGCCCCCCGCGTGAAGGTCAATGTCTTCTGCGCAAAGCCGGGCATCGTTATCGGCAAGGGCGGTGCTGAGAGCGCCAAGATCGAGAAGCAGCTGGCAAAGCTGACCGGCAAGGCCGTCAACCTCAACATCATTGAGGTCAAGGGCACCACCACCAATGCACAGCTCGTTGCTGAGGACGTTGCTTCCCAGCTGGAGCGCCGCATCGCTTTCCGCCGCGCTATGAAGCAGGCCATCCGCAATGCCATGCAGCCCCGTGACCGCAGCGCCACGCCTGCCAAGGGTATCAAGGTCACCTGCTCCGGCCGTCTGGCCGGCGCGGACATCGCCCGCGTTGAGAGCTACCATGAGGGCACCATCCCCCTGCAGACTCTGCGCGCTGACATCGACTACGGCTTCGCTGAGGCCAACACCACCTACGGTAAGGTCGGCGTCAAGGTTTGGATCTACAAAGGCGAGATCCTGAAGGGCGCCAAAGCCCCCGCCAAGAAGGAAGGAGGCAAACAGTAATGTTACTGCCGAAGCGTGTTAAGTATCGCCGCGTCCAGCGCGGCCGCATGACCGGTAAGGCCATGCGCGGCAACAAGGTCAACCAGGGCGATTACGGCCTGGTCGCTCTCGAGCCGGCTTGGATCACCTCCAACCAGATCGAGGCAGCCCGTGTTGCCATGACCCGTTATATCAAGCGTGGCGGCAAGGTCTGGATCAAGATCTTCCCCGACAAGCCCGTTACCGAGAAGCCGGCCGGCACCCGAATGGGTTCCGGTAAGGGCAGCCCCGAGTACTGGGTCGCCGTCGTCAAGCCGGGCCGCGTGCTCTTCGAGCTGGCTGATGTCAACGAGGAGACCGCTCGCGAGGCCCTGCGTCTGGCCAGCCACAAGCTGCCGATTCGCTGCAAATTCGTCAAGCGCGAGGAGCTTGACACTGTAAAGGAGGGTGACGCTGAATGAAAGCCACTGAACTGCGCGAAATGACCGATGTCGAGCTGAACAAGCAGCTCAAGGACCTGAAGGCCGAACTCTTCAACCTGCGCTTTCAGCACGCCATCAACCAGTTGGACAACCCCATTCGCATCGAGGCCGTTAAGAAGGACATCGCCCGCGTGATGACCGTCCTGGCTGAGAAGAATGCCAAGAACGCTTAAGAGGGAGGGTAAAGCATGGAACGTAATCTGAGAAAGACCCGTGTGGGCGTCGTTGTCTCCGACAAGATGGACAAGACCATCGTTGTCGCTGTTAAGGACAGCGTCCAGCACCCTCTGTACAAGAAGATCTTGAAGCGCACCAAGAAGTTCAAGGCCCATGACGAGAACAACGAAGCCGGCATCGGCGACCGCGTCGAGATCATGGAGACCCGCAAGATCTCCAAGGACGTCAACTGGCGTCTCGTGAAGATCATCGAGAAGGCAAAATAATCAGCCTGGTACTTTGAAAGGAGGACCTGAAAGATGGTTCAGATGCAAACTTATCTCAAAGTGGCCGACAATACCGGTGCTAAGGAGTTAATGTGCTTCCGTGTACTGGGCGGTACCCGCAAGAGATACGCAAACATCGGTGACATCGTGGTTTGCAGCGTCAAGAAGGCTGCTCCCGGTGGTACCGTGAAGAAGGGCGACGTGGTCAAGGCCGTCATCGTCCGTAGCAAGCACGGCCTGCGCCGTGACGACGGCTCCTACATCCGCTTTGATGAGAACGCCGCCGTTATCGTTATGGCCGACAAGAGCCCCAAGGGCACTCGTATCTTTGGACCCGTCGCTCGCGAGCTGCGCGACGCCGGCTTCACCAAGATCCTGAGCCTGGCTCCGGAATCGCTGTAAGGAGGTTTTAATTAAATGAACAATCTTCATGTTAAAACCGGCGACAACGTCATGGTCATCTCCGGCAAGGACAAGGGCAAGACCGGCAAGGTCCTGCAGACCTCCCCGAAAGAGGGCAAGGTCATTGTCGAGGGCCTGAACATGGTCACGAAGCACGTCAAGCCTCGCCGTCAGGGTGAGCAGGGCGGCATCGTCAAGGCCGAGGGCGCTATCTACGCCTGCAAGGTCATGCCCGTCTGCCCCAAGTGTGGCAAGGCCACCCGCGTGGGCCATTCTGTCAAGGACGGCAAGACCGTCCGCGTTTGCCGCAAGTGCGGCGCTGAACTGTAAGGGAGGAGTACACAATGGCACGTTTGAAAGAACAGTATGTCAACGAGATCGCTCCGGCCCTGAACAAGAAGTTCGGCTACAAGAGCGTTATGCAGATCCCCAAGCTGGATAAGGTCATCATCAACGTTGCCGCTGGTGAGGCCAAGGAGAACGCCAAGGTCATCGACGCCATCGTCGCCGACCTGGGCCAGATCACCGGCCAGAAGGCCATCGTCTGCAAGGCCCGCAAGAGCGTTGCAAACTTCAAGCTGCGCGAGGGCATGCCCATCGGCGCAAAGGTCACCCTGCGTGGTGAGCGTATGTACGAGTTCGTTGACCGCCTCTTCAATGTCGCGCTGCCCCGCGTTCGCGACTTCCGCGGCATCAACGGCAACTCCTTCGATGGCCGCGGCAACTACGCCTTCGGCCTGAAGGAGCAGATCATCTTCCCCGAGATCGACTTCGACAAGGTCGATGCGATCCGCGGCATGGACATCTGCTTCGTCACCACCGCTAAGACCGACGAGGAGGCCAAGGAGCTGCTGAAGGCTCTGGGCGCTCCGTTCGCTAACTAAGGGAGGGAACTCACATGGCAAAAACTTCTATGAAGCTCAAGCAGCAGCGTCCCGCCAAGTTCTCGACCCGCGCTTACAACCGCTGCAAGATCTGCGGTCGTCCCCATGCTTACCTGCGCAAGTACGGTATCTGCCGTATCTGCTTCCGTGAGCTCGCTTACAAGGGCGAGATCCCGGGCGTCAAGAAGGCTTCCTGGTAAGCCCTTGATTGCTTCTGTCTGAACGAATTAACAACACTCTTAAACACAACCTAAGGAGGTTAGTGGCATGCAAATCACCGATCCTATCGCGGACCTGCTGACCCGCATCCGCAATGCTAGCACTGCCAAACACCCTTCCGTGGATATCCCCGCATCTAACCTGAAGAAGGCGATCTGCCAGATTCTGGTTGACGAGGGCTACATCAAGGGTATGAAAGTGACCGAGGACAATAAGCAGGGGATCATCACCCTGACCCTGAAGTACCAGGAGAACGGTACTCCGGTCATCGCCGGCCTGAAGCGCGTTTCTAAGCCGGGCCTGCGTATTTACACCAACTGCGAGGATATGCCCAAGGTCATGAAGGGCCTGGGCACCGCAATCATCTCCACCTCTAAAGGCGTCATGACCGACAAGGCAGCCCGCGCTGCTCACGTCGGCGGTGAAGTTCTCGCCTTTGTGTGGTAAGAAAGGGGTATAGACAATGTCGAGAATTGGAAGAAAACCCATCGTCATTCCCGCCGGTGTGGAAGTGAAGGTCGATGAGGCCGAGCACACCATCACCGTTAAGGGCCCCAAGGGTACCCTGCATTCCAAATTTCATCCTCTGATGCATGTTGCTGTCGAGGGCAATGAGATTTTGGTTACCCGCCCCAATGACGAGAAGGAGGCACGCAGCCTCCATGGCCTGACCCGCACCCTGATCCATAACATGGTCGTCGGTGTTACCGAGGGCTTCCGCAAGGATCTGGAAATTCAGGGCGTCGGCTATCGTGCCGCCAAGCAGGGCAGCAAGCTGACCCTGACCCTGGGCTTCTCTCATCCCGTTGAGTTTGAGGACACCGATACCATCAAGATTGAGCTGAAGGATGCTCTGCATTTCAGCATCACCGGTATCGACAAGCAGGAGGTCGGCCAGTTCGCTGCCGAGGTCCGCGGTGTCCGCCCGCCCGAGCCGTACAAGGGCAAGGGCATCCGCTATGTTGGCGAGTATGTCATCCGCAAGGAAGGCAAAGCCGGCAAGGGTAAATAATAGGAGAGGAGAAACATTATGGTCAACAAGGCTGATAAGAACGTTGCTCGTCTGCGCCGCCACCGTCGTGTCCGCAGCAAGATCAGCGGCACTGCTGCTCGTCCCCGTCTGGATGTTTTCCGCTCTGCCAAGCACATCTACGCTCAGGTCATCGATGATGAGCAGGGCGTGACCCTGGCCAGCGCTTCCAGCATGGACAAAGATTTCAACGCTTACGGCGGCAACGTCGAAGCTGCTAAGAAGGTTGGCGAGAACATCGCCAAGAAGTGCCTCGAGAAGGGCATCACTGAGGTCGTCTACGATCGTGGCGGCTTCGTTTACCACGGCCGTGTGCAGGCTCTCGCTGAGGGTGCCCGCGAGGCCGGTCTGAAGCTGTAAGGAGGGAGAAGATACAATGGCCATGCAGAGAAGACAAGAAGATGACGGCATGATCACCAAGGTCGTCTCCATCAACCGCGTTTCCAAGACTGTCAAGGGCGGCCGCGTTATGAAGTTCGCTGCTCTGATCGTCGTGGGCGACGGCAAGGGCAACATCGGCTACGGCGTCGGCAAGTCCGGCGAGGTTCCCGAGGCTATCCGCAAGGGTGAGGGCGCTGCCAAGAAGAACATGCGCAAGGTCTGCCTGAAGGGCACCACCATTCCTCACGAGATCGTCGGCGAGTACGGCGCAGGCCGCGTCCTGATGCGTCCCGCTGCCCCCGGTACCGGCGTTCTGGCCGGCGGCCCCGTCCGTGCCGTGCTCGAGTGCGCCGGTATCAAGGACATCCGCGCCAAGAGCCTGCGTTCCAACAACCCCATCAACGTCACTGCTGCTACCTTCGCAGGCCTGTGCGGCCTGACCGACGCCGAGAGCGTCGCTGCTAAGCGCGGCAAGACCGTTGCCGAGATCTTGGGCTAAGGAGGGTACCACAATGGAGAAAGTTACCATTCGTCTCGCCAAGAGCCTGATCGGCCGCGGCAAAGAGCAGATCGCCGTTGCGCACTCCCTGGGCCTGAACCGCCCCGGTGAGGTTACCGAGCAGCCCGACAACGCGGCTACCCAGGGCAAGATCGCCAAGATCGCTCACCTGGTCGTCGTGACCAAGGGCTAATGCAAGGAGGTGCAAGCATGAAACTTCACGAACTGAAAGCTTCCGCCGGCGCCCGTAAGGCCGTGACCCGCAAGGGCCGCGGTGCTGGTTCCGGCAACGGCAAGACCGCTGGCTTCGGCCACAAGGGCCAGAAGGCCCGCAGCGGCGTCAAGAAGGCTGGCTTCGAAGGCGGCCAGATGCCTCTGCAGCGTCGTCTGCCGAAGCGCGGTTTCAACAACATTTTCGCAACCAAGTATGTTACCATCAAGGTGTCTGACCTCGAGAAGTTCGAGGCCGGTGCTACCGTTGATACCGAGGCCCTGCTGAAGGCCGGCATCATCTCCAAGACGCTGGACGGCGTCAAGGTGCTGGGCAATGGCGAGCTGACCAAGGCTCTGAATGTCAAGGTCGCTGCTTATACAGCCTCCGCCAAGGAAAAAATCGAGAAAGCAGGCGGAAGGCTGAGGTGATGTAAGGTGCTGGAAACCTTCCGTAACGCATGGAAGATTGAAGATCTGCGCAAGCGTCTTCTGTTCACCCTTCTGATCCTCGTCTTGTTCCGTCTCGGCTGTGCGCTCCCTGTGCCGTACATCAGCGCAGGCGCACTTACCTCGATGTTCGCCGGCGGCAACGGCGATATGCTGGAGTACCTGAACATGATGAGCGGCGGCGCTCTGAGCGAATGCACGTTGTTCGCCCTGGGTGTGCAGCCCGCCATCAATGCCTCCATCATTATGCAGCTGCTGGCGGTAGCCATTCCGTATCTGGAAAACCTCGCCAAGGAAGGTGAGGAGGGCCAGCGCAAGATGCGCCGCATCACCAACTATGTTGGCGCGGGCATCGGTTTGATGCTGTCCATCGGCTACTACTTCATCATCCGCAATATGGGCGCTCTGTCCTACACGGAGGGCTTTGCGGGCATCTTCAGCGCAGTCGTTATCGTGCTGTCCTTCACGGCGGGCTCTCAGCTCTGCACCTGGATGGGCAACCAGATCGACTCCAAGGGTATCGGCAACGGTCTCTCGCTGATGATCTTCGCAGGCATCGTGGCCCGCTGGTCCAGCATCTACACTGCTACGACCAACATCCTGGCCCGCGCCCAGAACGGTGAGCCGTTCTTCTACATCATGCTGCCCCTGCTGGTCGTCCTGGCCCTGGTCGCTGTGGTCTTCGTCGTCATCCTGACGAACGCGGAGCGCCGCATTCCGGTCCAGTATGCCAAGCGCGTTATGGGCCGCAAGATGTACGGCGGTCAGGCCAGCTACATCCCCATCAAGGTCAACATGACCGGCGTTATGCCCATCATCTTTGCCTCGACGCTGTGCAGCCTGCCCGGTCTGATCTTCCGGTTCATCAATCTGGATGCTTCCTCGCATCCGGCGCTGTACGCTTTCTTCAGCGTGTTCAATTACAACAGCGTTCTTTACCTCATCGTTTATGTGCTGCTGATCGTTGCGTTCAACTACTTCTACGTTGCGATCCAGTACAACCCCGTGGACATTGCCAACCAGCTCCGCAAGAACAACGGCACCATCCCCGGCATCCGTCCGGGCAAGCCCACCAGCGATTTCATCACGAAGACCCTGTCCAAGATCACTCTGATCGGCGCGGTCTTCCTGGCCATCGTGGCAGGCTTCCCCATCATCCTCGGCAACATCACCGGCACCTCCATCCAGCTGGGTGGTACTACGCTGCTGATCGTCGTGGGTGTGGCGCTTGAGACCGGCCGTTCTCTGGAAGGCTATATGACCGCCCGTTACCACAAAGGATTCTTGGAATAAGAGAAAGGGAATGTGCGATGAAACTGATCCTTTTGGGCGCCCCCGGCGCCGGCAAGGGAACTCAGGCAGAGATCCTCTGCGATAAGCTGGGCATCCCGACCATTTCCACCGGCAACATTCTGCGTGCCGCCGTCAAGGACGGCACCCCGATGGGCAAAAGGCAAAAGGCTTTATGGACGCCGGTGCTCTGGTGCCTGACGACGTGATCGTCGGCATCGTGAAGGAGCGCCTGGCCGAGCCTGACTGCGCGAAGGGCTTTATCCTCGACGGTATGCCGCGCACGATTGCCCAGGGCGAGGCCCTGGAGCAGATGGGCGTGGAGATCGACAAGGTCGTGAACCTGATCGTTCCCGACGAGGCCATCACCCGCCGCATGTCCGGCCGCCGCGTTTGTGCAAAATGCGGTGCCAGCTACCACATCGTCAACAAACCCAGTGCCAAAGAGGGCGTTTGTGACCGCTGCGGCGGTGAGCTTGCCATCCGCAAGGATGATGAGCCTGCCACCGTACTGGATCGCCTGAAGGCTTACCACGAGCAGACCGAGCCGCTGGTCGAGTTCTATCGCCAGCGCGGCAAGCTTGTGGAGGTACCCGACCAGGGTTCCATCGAGGCTACGACTGCGTTCCTTCTCAAGCTTTTGGAGGCTTGATCATCCATGATCCAAATCAAAAACGCTGCCGAGCTACAGAAAATGCGCAAGGCATGCGCGATCAGCGCTGCTGCCTTGAAGGCTGGCGGCGAAGCGATTGAACCCGGTATCACTACCGCAGAGATCGACAAAATCATCTATGACTTTATCGTGCGCCACGGTGCAAGACCCAATTTCCTGCACCTGTACGGCTTCCCGGCCACGGCGTGCATCAGCGTGAATGACACGGTCATTCACGGCATCCCCAACAAACAGCAGCAGATCCGCCCCGGCGACATCGTCTCGATCGACACCGGCTGCAAGATCGACGGCTTTAACGGCGATAATGCCTGCACCTATGCGTGCGGCAAGATCGACCTCGAGGCCCAGCGGCTGCTGGATGTTACCAAAGAAAGCCTGCATCGCGGCATTGAGATGGCGCGCGGCGGCAATCGGGTAGGGGACATCGGTCACGCTGTACAGTCCTATGTCGAGGAGAACGGCTTCTCCGTCGTGCGTACCTTCGTCGGCCACGGTGTCGGCAAGGAGCTGCACGAGGACCCGGAGGTCCCGAACTTCGGCAATGCCGGACGCGGTCCGCGTCTGGTGCCGGGCATGTGCATTGCCGTTGAGCCGATGGTATGCCAGTACAAGTACGCGGTAAAGACGCTGAAGGACGGCTGGACGGTCAAGACGTGTGACGGCGGCCTGGCGGCTCACTTTGAGCACACCATGGCCATCACCACGGCTGGCGCCGAGGTCCTGACCCACGGCTGGGAGGAACCCGGATGGACTTTGTAAAAGGCCAACTGGTCCGCTCGAAAGCCGGGCGGGATAAGACCCGTACACTGGCTGTTCTGGCTGTGGAAGAACAGATGCTTCTGCTCGCGGACGGGGACCTGCGCAAGCTGGACAACCCCAAGCGCAAAAAGAAGCAGCACGTTGCACCTACGACCACCGTTCTTGAGAACGAGCTTCTGAAAAGCGATCAACAACTCAGGGATGCGATCCGCGCCTATGACGCGGCGCAGAACTGACGGAACCCTTCAAGGAGGCAATCAGCTTGTCTAAAGAAGATGTCATCGAAGTAGAAGGTATCGTTCGGGAGGCCATGCCCAACACTGTGTTCAAGGTTGAACTCCTCAACAAAGAGGGTAAGCCCAACGGCCATGTGGTTATGGCTCACATTTCCGGCAAGCTGCGGACCAACTTCATCCGCATCCTGCCCGGCGACAAGGTCACGATGGAAATGTCTCCCTACGACCTGACCAAAGCCCGGATCACCTGGCGTTCCAAGTAAGAAGCGCCTTGTGTTATAAAGGAGGTTAACATCATGAAGGTAAAACCTTCCGTGAAACCCATTTGCGAGAAGTGCAAGGTCATCAAGCGCAAAGGCCGCGTGATGATCATCTGCGCCAATCCGAAGCATAAGCAGCGTCAGGGCTAAAGGTCCGCGGAGCATTCCGCGGAAACCGTACCCAAAACGCTTGGGGGCCAAGTGCGTAGATTCCCGGCGCAGGCCCCGACCAGGACATGGGATGTTACTAATGGAGGTGCTTTATGGCACGTATTGCTGGTGTTGATCTGCCTCGCGAGAAGCGGATCGAGGTTGGTCTGACTTATGTTTACGGCATTGGCCAGTCCACTGCCGACGAGATTCTCGCCGGTACCGGAATTAACCCTGATACCCGCGTCAAGGATCTGACCGCTGATGAAGAGGCCAAGATCCGTGACTACATCGACAAAAACAACATCATGGTGGAAGGCGACCTGCGCCGTAACGTCGCGCTTGACATCAAGCGTCTGACCGAGATCCAGTGCTACCGTGGTGTACGCCATCGCAAGGGTCTTCCCTGCCGCGGCCAGCGCACTAAGACCAATGCGCGTACCTGCAAAGGTCCCAAGCGCACTGTCGCTAACAAAAAGAAGTAAGGAGGAACTGAGACATGGCTGCTAACAAAGCTACTGCGGCAAAAACCCGCACTAAGAAAAAAGAGCGCAAGAATATCAGCGCCGGTGCTGCTCACATCCAGAGCACCTTTAACAATACCATCGTGACCATCACCGACACCCAGGGCAACACCGTTTCCTGGTGCAGCACTGGTGCGCTGAACTTCCGTGGCTCCCGTAAGAGCACTCCTTACGCTGCGCAGAGCGCTGCTGAGGTCGCTGCCAAGGCCGCCATTGAGCATGGCATGAAGACCGTTGAGGTCTACGTTAAGGGCCCCGGTTCCGGCCGTGAGAGCGCTATCCGCGCCCTGCAGGCAACCGGCCTGGAGGTCACCATGATCCGTGACGTGACCCCCATCCCCCACAATGGCTGCCGCCCGCCCAAACGCCGCCGCGTTTGATTGAAAGGAGAACATGAGATATGGCTAAGAATACCCAACCTATCGCTAAGCGCTGCCGTGCTCTCGGCATTTCTCCTGCTGTTATGGGTTATGGCAAAAAGACCACCAATCGTAACCCCGGCGGCCAGATGAGAAAGAAGAAGAGCGAGTACGCCACCCAGCTGAACGAGAAGCAGAAGGTCAAGTTCGTCTATGGTATCCTGGAGAACCAGTTCCATACCTACTACGAGAAGGCCACCCGCATGCCCGGCCAGACTGGTGTCAACCTGCTGGTCCTCGTCGAGCGCCGTCTCGACAACGTCGTCTACCGTCTGGGCTTTGCCAAGACCCGCCGCGACGCCCGCCAGCTGGTTTCCCACAACCACTTCACTGTCAATGGCAAGCGTGTCAACATCCCCTCTTACCAGGTCAAGCCGGGCGATGTGATCGAAGTCATCGAGTCCAGCCGTTCCTCCGTCAAGTTCAGCAAGCTGCTGGGCGAGGAGGCTCCTGTCGTGCTGCTGCCCTCCTGGCTGGAGCGTGACAAGAACGCCCTGAAGGGCACTGTCACCAAGCTGCCCGTTCGTGAGGACATCGATGTGCCCATCGCAGAGCACCTCATCGTCGAGTTGTACTCCAAGTAATCCTCTTAACTGTTTTCTACGATTTTTCCAACCGAACCGGTGCCTTCGGGCACCGGCTTAACAAGGAGGGTTTTTATGATGGAGATCGAACGCCCCAAGATCGAAACGGCTGCCCTTTCCCCGGATGGCCGCTACGGTAAGTTCGTCGTCGAGCCCCTCGAGCGCGGCTTCGGCACGACCTTGGGCAACAGCTTGCGTCGTGTGCTTCTGTCCTCTCTGCCCGGTGTGGCTGTCACCAGCGTCAAGATCGACGGTGTGGTGCATGAGTTCACCACCATCGAGGGCGTGCGTGAGGATGTCACCGAAATCGTCCTGAACCTCAAAGGCATCGCTGCCAAGATCTACGGCGAAGCCCCCAAGACCGTCCGCGTGGAGGCCGTCGGCCCCTGCGAGGTCACTGCCGGTACCATCAAGGGCGGCGACGACCTCGAGATCCTGAACCCCGAGTGGCACATCGCCACCCTGGGCGAGGGCGCTAAGCTGGTCATGGAGCTGACCTTTGACAAGGGCCGCGGTTACGTTCCTGCTGAGAAGAACAAGCAGGCGCTGATCGAGAAGAACGACATCAGCACCCTGCCTGTGGACAGCATCTACACCCCCGTCCTCAAGGTCAACTACACGGTGGATCGTACCCGTGTGGGCCAGATCACCGACTTCGATAAGCTGATTATGGAAGTCTGGACCGACGGCACCTGCAATGCGCAGGAGGCCCTGAGCCTGGCGGCCCGCGTGCTGACCGAGCACCTGAACCTGTTTGTGAACCTCTGCGATGAAACCGGCGAGACCGAGATCATGGTGGACAACGACGATCAGGGCCGTGAGAAGGCACTGGAGATGACGATTGAGGAGCTGGACCTGAGCGTCCGTTCCTTCAACTGCCTCAAGCGTGCCGGCATCAACACGGTTGGTGACCTCATCGGCAAGAGCGAGGACGAGATGATGAAGGTCCGCAACCTGGGCCGCAAGTCTCTCGAAGAGGTCATGGCAAAGCTGGACAGCCTTGGTTTCTCTCTGACCAAGGAAGACGAAAACTAACCCCCCGCGACACGCGGATTCTATTGATAAGGAGTGAATCGAAATGCCCGGTACCCGTAAACTCGGTCGTGCCACCGACAGCCGCAACGCTATGCTGCGCGCTATGGTGACCTACCTGTTTGAGAACGGCAAGATCGAGACCACCGTTACCCGCGCCAAGGAAGTTCGTTCCATGGCCGAGAAGATGGTCACCCTCGGTAAGCAGGACGATCTGCACGCAAAGCGTCAGGTCTTCTCCTACATCACCAAGGAGGACGTTGCCAAGAAGGTCATTGATGAGATCGGCCCCAAGTACGCTGACCGCAATGGCGGCTACACCCGCATCTACAAGACCGGCCCTCGTCGCGGCGACGCCGCCGAGATGGCTATCATCGAGCTGGTCTGATTAGTCAGATAACTTGATAAAAAGACACCGCTTGCCTGTTAAGGGTAAGCGGTGTTTTTGCTTTGATGAACTGCAGGACTATGTAGGGGCGAGCATTGCTCGCCCGTGGAACCTCATTATTATTGCCTTTTCGCCCTATGCCCTCAGTAGGGGCGGATTCCATAGCCGCCCGCCCCGGCAGCAACTCGACACCGGGCCATCGCCCGTAGGGGCCGGGCATGCCCGGCCCGCAGCTTACCCGTAAGCGAGCGTGCTGCTGGAAACGGGCAAAGCCCCACCGGCCATCGCTGGCGCTCGGCCACCTTCCCACCGCGTGGGGAGGCTCTTTACGCCCTGCGGGCGAAGCAACAACGAACAAGCGGGTGCGTACCATACGCTTCTTTTGTTCCTTCTTTGCAAAGAAGGAACCGAAGAAATTCCAAAATTAGATAAAAACACGTTTTTACACAAATTTGACGGCGTACCCTTTGCGTTGCGTGCATATCTATGTTATAATAAGTAAAATGTGTAGTTCTACACATAAATAACATACAGAAAGAGTTGATAGTTCCCCAATGGACGATGGCAGTATATTTATGATCGTCGCACTGATAATCCTGATCGGTTTGTCTGCATTTTTCTCGGCGGCAGAAACAGCGTATAACTCGCTGAATGAGATCCGCCTGCGGAGCAAGGCGGAGGACGGCGACGCCAAAGCAGCGCACACGCTGGCGCTGGTTGAGCGCTACGACAGCCTGCTCAGCACCATTCTGATCGGCAATAACATTGTCAATATCGGTGCGTCCTCTCTTGCCACCGTGCTGTTTACCCGCCTTGTCGGCGGTGTTTACGGCCCTACCGTCTCGACGATCGTCATGACCCTGCTGGTCTTGGCCTTTGGCGAAATCACCCCCAAGAGCATGGCTAAGGAAATGCCCGAAACAATGGCCATGGCCTTTGCCCCCGTGCTCAGTGCGCTGGTCACGATTTTTACACCGCTGAACGCCCTGTTCGGTGCGTGGAAAAAGTTCCTTGCCAAACGGTTTGATACCGGAGAAAAGGACACCATCACCGAGGGTGAGCTGGTGACCATGGTCAGCGAGGCCGAGAAGGACGGCGAGCTGACGAACCGTGAGAGTGAGCTGATCCGCAGCGCCATCGAGTTTGACGACGTCGAGGCCCAGGATGTGCTGACCCCCCGCGTGGATGTTGTGGCCGTGGCCGACGACACCCCGATGGACGAGGTCGCCGAGCGCTTTGCCGAGAGCGGCTATTCCCGTCTGCCGGTTTACCACGATACGATTGACAATATCATCGGTGTCGTACATGAGAAGGACTGCTTTGCGGCCCTGCAGAAGCATGACAAAAATGTCAAGCTGGAGGACCTGATCGGCCCGACACTCTACACGACGAGTGTGACCCAGATTTCCGCGCTGCTGCGCACCCTGCGCGAGAGCAAGCACCACATGGCCGTCGTCGTCGACGAGTACGGCGGCACGGCGGGCATCATCACGCTGGAGGATATTCTCGAGGAGCTGGTCGGTGAGATTTGGGACGAACACGACGACGTGGTCGAGGACGTCCGCCAGCAGTCCGACGGCAGCTGGCTGATTTCCGGCAGCGCCAGTGTTGACGACACCGCCGACGAGCTGGGCATCAAGGAGGACGACGACATTGACGCCGTCGCCATCGGCGGCCTGGTTCAGGAGAAGCTGAGCCGTCTGCCCAAGGTGGGCGACAAGTTCATCTGGGGCGACTTTGACGGCACCGTCACCCGCGCCACGAACCGCCGCGTCCAGGAGGTCCGCCTGACCCCCCGCAAGGTCCAGGACGAGAACGAGAAGTAAATACCCATAAACCGCACTGCGCCCGCCGAGGGAAACCCGGCGGGCGCGTTTTTTGCACCTCTGCCCCATAAAAGACCCGGCAACCCTCCTGCCAAATGTCCGTTTGCAAATTTTTTGAAAATCCGCCAGAATTTTTTGCTACTTGTGTGGCTTACAATGTTTAAAACCGCGGAAAATGTCGAAAATGCTGAAATTCTTGCCTTGCAGGGCTGATTTTATGCCGCCGCTGTGCTACAATACTAGTAAATAGGGCATTGCGGCACGCCGCGCCCCTGTGGTATTGACAACACAAGATGGAAGTAAGGAGTACCTGTAATGGCTGAACAGAATCTTGGCCCGCGTGATTTCTTTGCCAAAGAGGACGCAATCGCCGATCTCGGTCTGATTGCCTGTCCCGGCGCAGAGGAGCTTTGCAAACTCGTTGACAGTCACCTCGTCCGCTGGGCGCGCGAGGTCGGCAACACGGATGTCGACACCTTCATCATCCCGTCCGACTGCCCGCGTTTCCAGTCCGGCGACGCAAAGGGTCTCGTCAAGACGTCCACCCGCGGCGACGACCTGTATATCTTCGTCGATCCGGGCAACTACAGCGTTACCTATCAGTTGTTCGGGTATGAGAACCATCTCTCCCCGGACGACCACTTCCAGAACCTGATGCGTCTGATCCAGGCCGTTGCCGGCCGCGCCCACCGCATCAGCGTCATTATGCCCAGCCTGTACGGCGGCCGCCAGCATCGCCGCGTCAGCCGTGAGAGCCTGGACTGCGCCTTTGCGCTGCAGCAGCTGCGCGACGTCGGTGTCAAGAACATCATCACGTTTGACGCCCATGACCCCCGCGTTATGAACGCCGTGCCCACCATGAGCTTCGACAACGTCATGCCCACCTATCAGGTGCTCAAGTGCCTGCTGCATCATGTGCCGGACGTTTCCTTCCACAAGGATAACTTCATGATCGTCTCTCCCGACGAGGGCGCCATGAACCGCAACATGTACTATTCCAGCGTGCTGGGCTGCAACCTGGGCATGTTCTACAAGCGCCGCGACTACAGCCGCATCGTCAACGGCCGCAACCCCATCGTCGCCCATGAGTATCTGGGCGAAAGCGTTGAGGGCAAGGACGTCTTTATCGCCGACGACATCATTGCCTCCGGCGAGTCCATGCTGGACATCGCCTACGAGCTGAAGATGCGCGGTGCCCGCAACATCTTCACCTGCTGCACCTTCCCGCTGTTCACCGCCGGTCTGGACAAGTTCGACAAGGCCTACAACGACGGCATCATCAAGGCCGTTCTGGGCACGAACCTGACCTACCGCAAGCCCGAACTGCAGGAGCGCGAGTGGTACTACGACGTCGACGTCTCGAAGTATACCGCCTACTTCATCGCGGCCATCAACCACGACAAGAGTGTTTCTTCCATCATTGACCCGATGGCCAAGATCCGCACCCTGCTGGACAAGCACGGCATCCCCATGGGCGGCGAGCAGTAATCATGATTTTCCTTCGGTCCGCCTTGGCGGGCCGAATTTTGTTGCAGAAATACGGCATTTTGTATATAATAGAAGTAGAAACTACGCCAGAGGAGAGATATTTATGCTGCCGATCCAACAGCTGCAAGAGCTTATTCAGGGCAAAAAGGTTGCCTTTATCGGTGCGGGCGTCAGCCACAAGCGCTGCATTGAGCAGTTTGTCGAGCTGGGCGCACAGGTCACGCTCTGCGACCAGAAAAAGAGCCTGGACGACTTCGGTGACTACGCCGACACGCTGCGCCGCCTGAAGGTGGATTTGAGTCTGGGCGAGCATTATACCGACGGCTTCGCCGGGCAGGACATCATCATGCGCACGCCGGGCTATGAGTACTACAAGCCCGCACTGCAGGCCGCGCTGAAAGCCGGCGCAATGGTCACGAGCGAGGTGGAGCTTTTCTTTGAGTTTTGCCCCTGCGAGATCGTGGCTGTGACCGGCTCCGATGGCAAGACCACGACGACGACGCTGATCTCCAAGATGTTCGAGGCTGCGGGCCGCAAGGTCTTTTTGGGCGGCAACATCGGTGCGGCGCTGCTGCCCCAGCTGGCCGACGTGACCTCCGACGCCGTGGCCGTCGTCGAGCTGTCCAGCTTCCAGCTCATCAGCATGCGCCGCAGCCCGAAGGTGGCTGTCGTCACGAACGTGACCCCCAACCACCTCGACCACCACAAGGATATGCAGGAGTACATCGACGCCAAGCGCAACATTCTGCTATGGCAGACCCGCCCTGCCGCGCCGTGCTGGGCTTTGAGAACGACATCACCCGCGGCATGGAGAAGGACTGCAAGGGTGAGCAGGTCTGGTTCACCCGCCTGCACGAGACCGACAGGGGCGCGTTCCTGCGCGAGAGCGACGACACGCTCTGCTATGCCGAAAACGGCGTTGTGACGCCGATCCTGCCCCGCAAGGAGATTCAACTGCGCGGCCTCCACAATGTGGAAAATCTGCTGGCCGCCTGCGCCGCCGTCTGGGGCCGCGTGCCCATCGAGGCCATGCGTCAGGTCGGCTCGACCTTCACCGGCGTCGAGCACCGCATTGAGCCGGTCCGCACGCTGGACGGCGTGACCTACTACAATGACTCCATCGCGTCCAGCCCCACGCGCACGATTGCGGGTCTGCGCAGCTTTGACCAGAAGATTATCCTGATCGCGGGCGGCTACGACAAAAAGATCCCCTATGAGCCGCTGGCCCCGGAAGTCCTCGCCCACGTCAAGACGCTGGTGCTGATGGGCGCTACCGGCCCCCGCATCGAGAAGGCCGTCCGCGAGTGCGATGGCTTTGCCGGGAGCGGCCTGACCATCCTGCACGCCGACAGTATGCAGCACGCCGTCGAGCTGGCGCGCGGTGCCGCCAAACCGGGCGATGTCGTCAGTCTCTCGCCCGCCTCCGCGTCGTTTGACTTGTACCCGAATTTTGAGGTCAGAGGACGGGATTATAAGAATATCGTGAAGAATTTGGAGTAAGCGGCTGAAGGGCTCTGCCGCCTGCCCGCCACCCGTAACTTGACCCGAAAAAGGACCCCTATGATTCAATCCGCTTCCACCCCCGAGCTTCAAACCGAATTCCTCCGCCGCATCACCCACAAGCCCTACTTTGAATCCACCCTCGGCACGCACCTGCACCTGTTCGGCAACCACCCTGCCAGCGGTTGGGCGTTCTACCTGCTGCCCGGCTCCGCGGTGCTGGAGCTGCGCGGCGGGTCGGCGGTGCTCTGCGGTGCGCTGCCCGGCGGGGAAGCGGGGGAGGACGCCCGGGAGGAATTGACGGGCTTTCTCCGCTTTCTGCACGCCGACACCCTGCGCACCGAGCACCCGCTGACCCTGCCCGGCTGGCAGCCCGCCGCGCCGCTGACGCTGTGGGAACTGCCAAAGGGCCGTACCCTGCCGCTGCCGCCCGCGCCCCCGGCGGAGCTTGTCCCGGACAAAGCGCCGTCGATGCTGCCGGTCAGCCGCCTTGTCTTTGCCGAGAGCGACGCCGAGGCCGACGAGTTCTACTCCGCGGCCTGCACGGCGCTGGCCCACGGGGTGGGCACCTGCCGCGCGCTGCTGCACAACGGCAGACCCGTCTGCACGGTGGGCTGCTACGAGCAGAGCGATACCGAGAGCTACATGGCCGCGGGCGTGACCGACCCCGCGTGGCAGGGCAGGGGGCTGGCGCGGTATTTGATTGTCGGGCTGGCGAATGAGCTGACCGCCGAACGCGCGGTGCGGTTCGCCTGCTTCCCGGCGCTGTGCGGCTTTTATGCACAGCTTGGATTTTTACAAATCGGCAAAATTCAACATTATACTACAGATTGGAATATCACATGATCGAACAATTTTACGACCTGCGCCCCGAAGTGCTGGCGCTGGACCGCAAGGCCCTCGACCTCTGCCGTGCGCAGTTTGCCCATGTGGAGGAGATCCGCGACTACAACCAGCTCAAAATGCTGCGTGCCTTCACCGACTGCGGCGTCGAGGCACGGCATTTCTGGGGGTCCAGCGGCTACGGCGTCTGGGACGACAGCCGCAACAAGCTGGAGGAGGTCTTTGCCCGCTGCATGGGGGCCGAGGCCGCATTGGTGCGCCCGCAATTCATGAGCGGCACCCATACGCTGACCGTCGCGCTGTTCGGTCTGCTGCGCACCGGCGACACCCTGCTGGCCGCCACGGGCCGCCCTTATGACACGCTGGAAGGCGTCATCGGCATCGGAGACGCGGGCAAGGGCTGCGGCACGCTGCGGGAGTTTGGTGTGAACTACGACGAGTGCCCGCTGCTGCCGGACTTCACCCCCGACTATGACCCTGATCGCCGAGAAGGCCAGGACCGCCACGGTGGTACACATCCAGCGCAGCCGCGGCTACACCCAGCGCAATGCGTTTGACCTTGCCACGATTCAAAAAGGTCGCGGCACGCCCGCAAAGCCAACCCGAACGCGTGATTTCGTGGACAACTGCTACGGCGAGTTCACCC
>ENA-OQIJ01000073-OQIJ01000073.1-human-gut-metagenome-genome-assembly--contig:-NODE-73-length-34343-cov-8.048428_pt1 | contig 34343 bp, 30 predicted proteins | sample MGYA00242582_ERZ504747 | MGnify/ENA primary metagenome ERZ504747 (study PRJEB26092, sample SAMD00036435) | human gut metagenome | host: Homo sapiens | study: EMG produced TPA metagenomics assembly of...
TCCCGCAGCGGCACCCCAGCCTCGGGCGGCCGCCTCGGGCCGCCGCCGGGCCTACTCTTCCCCCAAAGGCCACCGCCCCGGGCTTTGCCCCGGCCAGCAGCCGGGTCAGGCTTTCGCTTTCGCCGCCCAGAGGCATGGGCAGCAGAATCACGTCCGCTGCGGCCAGCCGTTCTCCCCCCACCACCTGCCAGCCCCGCTGGCGCAGACGGTCCGCTGCCGCCCGCTGGCGGGCATCCGCCCCCAGCACGGCAAACACCGTCTTTCTTTCGTTTGCCATCACTTGCGCTCCCCCTTTTTTGTGATTTTGCGGCCAGGGGCCGCACTGCTTTTGCCCATGCTATGCCCGCTGCGGCGCAAGTGTGCGGCAACACTTTGCCTTGGCATTTTGGTAAAAAATTCACCTGCTTTTTCGCCAAAACGGAAAATTTCATCGAACGCATCCCAAAAAATCCCCTGAAAGTGTTTATTTTGTGGAGCAAAAATTATATAATGATAGCTACAGAAATCCATATTCGGCGCGCAAATCTGTGTCGGATACATTTGCGACGGCTTTCGTCTGGGCCGCCGACCATCCTTTTGGGAATACCATTATGCTAAGGAGAGGTGGATCATAATGAACTTCCTGAGCGGCTTTAACGCCAATCTGCTGGACGGCGTCAAGCGCCTCCATTTTATCGGCATCGGCGGCAGCGGTATGTATCCGCTGGTGCAGATCCTGCATGCCCGGGGCTACACCATCACCGGCAGCGACGTGAACGAGGGCAGCATCATTGATTCGGAGCGGGCCATGGGCATTCAGGTGTTCATGGGGCACGACGCCAAAAACGTGCTGGGGGCAGACATGATCGTCTACTCCGCCGCCATTCATAAAGACAACCCGGAAATCAGGGAAGCAGACGCCCGGGGCATTCCCATGCTGGAGCGCAGCGTTCTGCTGGGCTATGTAAGCCGGCTGTACCCCCGCAGCATCTGCGTGGCGGGCACCCACGGCAAAACCACTGCCACCTCCATGATCACCAGTCTGCTGGAGCTGGCCGGCCAGGATCCCGCCGCGGTGATTGGCGGCAAGCTGCCCCTGATCGGCGGCTACGGCAAGAACGGCAGCGGCAATACCATCGTGATCGAGGCCTGCGAATTTGCCGAGACCTTCCTGCATCTGACCCCGGACATTGCGGTGCTGCTGAACATCGACAACGATCATCTGGACTACTACGGCACCATGGGCCAGCTGAAGTTTGCCTTCAAGAAATTCGCCCTGATGGCCCGCCATACCATTGTGGCCAACGCGGACGATACCAACGTGGTGCAGGTAATCAACAGTCTGGATCGTGCGGTACGCACCTTCGGCATCAACTCCGAGGCGGATTATCAGGCGGTGAACATCCGTGAGCACAAGCCCGGCTTCTATGAGTTCGATGTGCTGGAGTGGGGTTACCCGGTGGCCCACCTGAAGCTGAGCGCCCCCGGCTATCACAACATCTACAATGCGCTGGCCATGGCCGCCTGCTGCTTCACCGTTGGCCTGACCGGCGAGGACGCCGCCGCAGCCGCCGAGAGCTTTAAGGGCGCGGGCCGCCGGTTCGAAATTCTGGGCGAGTTCAACGGCGTGACCGTGGCGGACGACTACGCCCACCATCCCACCGAGATCGCCGCCACCCTGAAAACCGCCCACGCGCTGGGCTACAACAAGGTATGGGCGGTGCACCAGCCCTTCACCTACAGTCGCACCCGCGAGCTGCTGGACGATTTTGCCAAGGTTCTGGCGGACACCGATCAGGTGGTGCTGACCCCCATCATGGGCAGCCGCGAGCTTGACGACGGCAGCGTGAAGAGCGAGGATCTGGCCGCGAAGATTCCCGGCTGCGTGGTGGTGGCCGGCCTGAAGGAGGCCGCCGACTATGTGAAGGAGCACGCACAGCCCGGCGATTTTGTGATCAGCATGGGCTGCGGCGACATTTACAAGGCCGCCACATGATGCTGGAATATCCGATTGCAAGCAAAAGCCGGAACATCCAAAGAATGTTCCGGCTTTTCTGTTCTGTTTCAATCGGCCAGACACAACCGGCAGGCAGGCTCAGCCCTCGGCAAGAGCAGGCCAGACACGGGCCAACTGCACACCCTCTTCCCCGGTCTGCACCGCGTAGAGCGCGCCGCCCACAATGTCGCCGGGGTCAGCAAACAGCTCGCTGTACTTGCCCGCGAAGGAAGGGCTGATCTGGTAGAGATACACATAGGTATACCCCTCCGAGGCCAATATTTCGGCCCACTGGTCAGCGGTCACCTCATTGGCCCAGGTGGCCCAGTCGCCTTCGGTGTTGAAATTATAGCCGGCAGAGCAGCCAAGGTTCCAGGGATAGAAGCTGTAACCGGCACAGAGCACCTCGTACGAAGCGGTATCCTCCGCCACAAAATACAGCTTGCGTTTTCGGTCCACTCCATGGGGAAGGATGCAGGAGTGAAATAAGCGGCGCGTTGCTGCTGCTCCAGCGCTGCTCCCTTGGCGGGAGCCACCAGCCGCCGGATCTCGTCGCTGGTTCCGGGCATTACCAGCAGCGCTGCGGCCAGCACACAGTCCGGGCCCAGCGCCCGCCGGCCCTCCGCACGGCCCCATGCCGCCAGCGCCAGATCGGCTGCCAGCAGCACCACCGCCAGCAGCCAGCTTCCCAGATACCGTTCCAGGCTTGCCACCCGGGTGGCTTCATAATCGGAAAACTGGAAAAAGTACAGATACAAAAGCCCGGCACAGTAGACCGCAAAGCCTGCCGCCAGCCCCAGGCTCAGCCGCCGCAGGCTGGCCTCCAGCCGGGGCAGCGCCATCCGGGCCAGACGCAGGGCCACCAGCCCCAGCACCAGCCAGGCCGCCGGGGAAAGAGGCAGGATGCTCTCGTTGCGCACCAGAAGGAACAGATGCTCCAGAAAAGCCGCAAGGGTCAGGCTCCACTTTTCCGGCCAGGGGCCGAACAGCCCGGCCAGGCGGCTCAGCGGGTTGCCGCTGCCGCCGGCGGTCAGGCCCTGCATGGCCACCACAATGCCCCAGCTCAGCCGGGCCAGCACCAGCGCACCCGCCGGCCAGACCAGTTGAATCAGGAACCGGCGCTGCGCCCCCGGGTGGCCGCCGGCCCGGGCCAGACGCAGCCCATCCCAGGCAACAAAGGCCAGTGCCGCCAGCGCAAAGATCACGCCGCTTTCCTTGGTGAGCACCAGCACCGCAACCCCCAGACTCAGCTGGAGGGTCACAAAGCCCTGCAGCCGCCGGGTGCTCAGCCAGGCATAAAGCAGATAGGCAAACAGCAGCGCCAGCGTGCCATCCACGCACAAATCGCTGTAAAACTGACCATAGAAGGCCAGCGGAAGCAGAAATATACCGGCAAAGCCCACCAGCGCGCCGCCCAGCCGCTTCCAGCCGAAGCGGGCCAGCACCGGCAAAAGCAAACTCACCTGGAACAGCATCATGGCCCGGTAGAGATAGCCCTCGGTAAAATCGGGGGTCAGCCGCACGAACAGGTATTCCAGCAGTGCCAGCGCCGGGGGATATTCCCCGAAGCCCAGCTCATTGGTGTGCCAGACACTCAGCTGGTCGTGATTTGCCATCACCTTCACCGTGTAGGCCCAGTGGCTGAATTCATCGTTGCCGATGGCCAGCCGCCCTGCCTGCATCCAGGCGATATAGAGCACCATCACCACCAGCACCAGCGCGCCGGGGGTACACCAGCGGCGCAGAAACAGATCCTTTCGGCGTACCGCCTGAACGATCAGATACACGCCGGATGCAGCGCCCAGCAGGCTGATCGCCGCTAGGCTCCACAAAAGCGGCCCGGCCAGACCGAACAGATACATCACCAGAATGCCCCCGAACAAAGCCGGGGCAAAGGTCACCTCCAGCCGGCGGTCGAACCGCACCGCCAGCGCCAGAGCAATGACCGTGAACACGGCCACCCAATACAGATAGATCACTTGCTTCTTCCTTCCCACATGCGGGCGCTGCCCGCGCTTTTTTGTTTCAGGCAATATCGCACAATTTCAGGTGGTGGAGCGCGCCGGAAATTTTTTGCGATACGAACCAAAAAGCGCAGGCAATCCTTTGTGGCTTGGCGAGCATTTTTGGAAAATATCGCGGAAAATTTTGGCGGGATACGCCGCCTGAGGCGCAAACCGTGAATTGTGCGGTATTGCCTTTATCATACCACGAAGCGGGCGGCAATTCCACTGGCAACGAAGAACGCCGCCCCGGATTTTTCCGAAGCGGCGTTCTTTCTTATTTTGTGATTCACATGCTCACAAGACCCACGCTGATGCCCAGCGCCTGATCCACCCGGCGCTGGTCGCTCTCGCTCAGGCGGCCCGCCTTTTCCCGCAGGCGGCGCTTGTCCAGCGTGCGGATCTGCTCCAGCAGCACAATGCTGTTGCGGGTCAGGCCGCAGGTCTGGGCCTGCAAGCCGATGTGGGTCGGCAGATGGGTTTTGTCCTGCTTTGATGTAATGGCCGCCGCGATCACGGTGGGGCTGTGGCGGTTGCCCACATCGTTCTGCAGAATCAGCACCGGGCGGATGCCGCCCTGTTCCGAGCCCACCACCGGGCTCAGATCCGCATAAAACACTTCGCCTCTATGCACTTCCATGGTCATACTCCCTCCAGTGATCCGCCCCGAAGCACGGCGCACGCCTATGTGCCCCCGCCGCTGCGGGGCTGTTTGGATGTGTTCTGGTGGTAGTATGCCCGCCTTGCGCGGCTCTTAATCGCCGGTTCGCTCCAACACCGTGAAGGCCTGAGCAAGGCCGCCGTCGTGGCTCAGGCTCAGATGGGCGGTGAGCCGGTTTTCTTCCAGCCAGTCCGCCGCCTGCCCGGTGAGTGCATAGTAAGGCGCACCGCTCTCCTTTCGCAGCACCTGAATTTCACAAAGGGCAAAGCCGCCGATGCCGGTGCCGCAGGCTTTTAAAAAGGCCTCCTTGGCAGCAAAGTTCGCCCCGGCGCTTTCCGGCTGCTTGCGGGGAGCCAGGCTCAGCAGAAAGGCCCGCTCCTCCTCACCGAACACCCGCCGCAGAAAGGCTGGGCTGGCCAGACTTTTTTCCATTCGGTCGGTGCGCACCAGATCGGTGCCGATGCCGTAGATCATTGGCTGTTCCCCCTCGTTTGCCCCGCCGGGGCCGTTTCTCGCTTTTTATTATACGGAACTGCCGGGCGGGGCGCAAGCGGTCAGTCCCGCTGGGCAAGCCCCTCCAGAATGGAAAACCGGCGCAGCATGCGCAGCGAGACCAGCAGTGCCAAAGCGCTCACCGCCCCCACGCACACCACCGGGGTGAGCAGCGCCGCCGGGCTCAATGCGCTGGACAGCGGGATGCCCAGCATCCGATCTGCCAGAAGCCAGGCAAGCACAACTCCCGCCGGAAAGCCCCAAAGAATTCCCCGGACGCCATAGCCCAAACACTCCCAGGCCAGCATACGGGCCAGCTGGCGGCGGCTCATGCCTGCGGACAGCAGCAGCGATAACTCCCGCCGCCGCTGCAGCATACTGCTGCTGACGGTGCTCAGGATGTTAGCCGTGCTGGTGAGCAGCACCACCGCCGCGAAGCCACCGCAGAACACTGTGAGCAGAATACGTACCCCACTGCCCAGCAAAACTGTCTGACCGGTGGGGGTATAGTCCTGAATCTCATACGTCAGCCCGCACCCGGCCAGAACCGGCGCCACCACTTTGGTAACGGCGCGGCCGTCATCCGCATCCCAATAAACCGCATAGCTGCGAACCTCTCCCTGTGCAAAGGAGATGCCGCTGGCTTCAAAGGCGCTGCGGCTGGTGACCAGTACCAGTGTGAATCGGTCATCTTCCGCACCTTTCTGCCGGATGCCGTTCGGCAGCGGCGCGTCACTGGCACCAGCCACCACCATTTGCGGCCCGGCGAAGCTCCAGAGCAGTGTTTCCTCCCCCAGCTCCTCCGGCGAAAGGTCGGAAGCCGCCTTGGCCCAGACCACCGGCACGACACCCTGCTCGCCGGTCAACGACTGACCGTACCAACGTTCAAAATCCTCGTCCTCCAGTACGATCTGAAGGGTATTGACCATGCGTTCCTCCCGCACCCCGTAAAATTTTTCCACCAGCTCGGTCACGGTGCCCGGTCTGTCCGGAACCGCTCCGGCCAGCTGCTGCAGCAGTTCGGCGGGATATTGGGCGTTTTCGTCCCCCCAGAGGTAGACTCTGTAAGAAAAAGGTGCGTGGCTCACATCATAGTTGCGCACCAGCGCCTGATTGAAGGTGAAAGCCATGAAAATCAGGGCTGCGCTGACCGCAAGGCCCAGGCTCAGCACCCGGTAGCGTCCGGGGGCCCGCTGCCGGGCTCGCTTTGCCAGCAGGCGCACCGCATCTGCCGGGGTACGGCCGCCCTTTCCTTTGGGTGCGCATTGCAGCTGGAGCCGCATGGCCTGCATGGGCGAAAGCCGCGCTGCCCGCCGGGCCGGGCCCCAGGCGGCCAGCAGCAGCGCCAGCGCACACCAGAGCGCCGCCGCGGCAAGGCGACCGGCCTGCACCGCCAGTCGAATGCCCTGCCCGTTGGTGATGGTCTGGATGCCCTGAGGCTGGTTCATGGCAAAGAAGCCCACCCGCAGCCCCAGCATTGCAAACAGCATTCCCAACGGGATGGCCACCACGCCAAGCAGGGCCGCCTCCAGCAGTACGCTGGCCCGCAGCTGGGCCGGAGTAGCCCCCACGCTGGCCAGCTGGCCCAGCATCCGGGTGCGCCGCTCCAGCGAGAGCCAGAACCCGCCCCGGATCATCAGCGCAGTGCCCGCCAGCAACACGCACAGCAGCAGCTTCACCGCCGCCAGCGCGACCAGCGCGAACTCGCTGTAATATTCCACATTCAGGGTATACACCAGAGAATCGCCCCCCAGCAGCACCGCGCTTAACAGCACCGAACTGAGCAGCACGCTCAGAAAGGCGAACCCGGTGCTTACCTTTCCGCGCAGCAGCTGGCGCACCGTGACCGACCAGATGGCTCTCATGGGCGGATCACCTCGTCTCTCTGCAGGCGTCCGTCCCCGATCACCAGAATCCGCTGGGCCTGCTGGGCCAGCTCCCGGTCGTGGGTGATCATCAGAATGGTCTGACCGGTGCCCTTGTGGATGGCCCGCAGCAGCTCCATCACCTGGGCGGTGTTGGCTCCGTCCAGGTTGCCGGTGGGCTCATCCGCCAGCAGCAGGGCAGGCCGGGTGATGAGCGCCCGCCCCAGGCTCACCCGCTGCTGCTGCCCGCCGGACAGCTGATCCGGGAAGGCATCCAGCTTGCCCTCGATGCCCAGCTGCTCCACGATCCCCTCCAGCTGGCCCGGCGCAGGGCGGCGGCCATCCAGCAGCAGGGGCAGCAGCAGGTTTTCCTTTACGGTGAGCAGCGGGATCAGGTTATAAAACTGATACACCAGCCCGATCTGACGGCGGCGAAACACCGCCAGCGTCTCGTCCGGCTGGTTTGCCAGATCCATACCGCTCAGCCGCACGCTGCCGCTGGTGGGCCGGTCCACCCCGCCCAGCAGGTGCATCAGGGTGGATTTTCCGGAGCCGGACGGCCCCACGATGGCCACAAACTGGCCCTTTTCCACGGTAAAACTCACATCGTCCAGGGCTTTCACCTGATTTGCCCCGGTTCCATAGACTTTTGTCAGATGTTCCACTTCCAGAAACGGCAAGCGGACCACCTCCTTTCCTGCCCAAAGAATACCCCGCTCCGGTGACAGGCCGGTGACACCCCGCTGACAGTTTTGTCACCGGAACAGCCGCAGCCGAAACAGGGGCCCTTCCGGGGTGTTTTCCGCACTCACGTCCCCCTGCTGACCCCGGGCGATGCTGCGGGCCAGCGGCAGACCGATGCCCACGCTGCCCGGGCTGGCAGCGGCTCCCCGCCAGAACCGTTCAAATAAATGGGGCATATCCTCCGGCAGAATGGCTGGCCCGGTGTTCTGCACCCGGAATTCGTAATACAGCGCCTGCGGGCTGTATTCCACCCGTACCGTGCCGCCTGCCGGGGTGTGCTCGGCGGCGTTTTTCAACAGATTCGCCAGCGCCTCGGCGGTCCATTCCAGATCGCAGACGCAATTCAGCTGTTCCGGGCAATCCACCTGAAGCTCCACATTCCGTTTCAGATACAGCCCGGCCAGACCGCCCGCCGCCCGCTGGATCACCTGCCGGGCGGGCAATTCCCTCTTTTCAAAGGGAACCACCCCTGCATCCAGCCGGGAAAGGCGCAGCAGCGACTCCACCAGCCAGCGGATGCGATCCGCCTGCGTTTCGATCTGGGCAAGGCCCTCCACCGCCTCGCCGGGCGGCAGCTCCTCCCGCAGAAAGTCACATTGCAGCAGAATGGCCGAAAGAGGCGTGCGCAGCTGGTGGGCAATGTCGCTCAGGCTGTCCGCCAGAAAGCGCTTGTCCGCCTTCAGAGCCGATGCCTGCTGCTGCAAAACACTGGTAATTTTGTACAGGTCATCCTGCAGCGCACTCAGCTCTCCCGGCGTCTGGCCGCTGAGCCGGGGCGGCTGACCCCCGGTATACACCTGGGCCAGATATTCCGACAGCTGTGCAATCCGCCGGTAGCGCCGCAGGGTATACACCGCGGCCAGCGCCGTGAGCGCCCCGCCCAGAAGCAGCGCGGCGACTATGCCGGGCACACCCCAGGCAAAGCCCTGCCCGATGGCCGCAGCCCCCGTCAGGGCCAGCATAACAGCCAGCATCCGGTAAAATTCTCTGCTATGCATCCGGCTCCTCCTCCCAGCGGTAGCCAAGGCCCCGTACTGTGGCGATGTGCCAGCCGCAGCCGCCCGCCAGTTTTTCCCGCAGGCGCTTCACGGTGACGGTGAGGGTGTTGTCGTTCACAAAATTGCCCTCCTGATCCCACAGCGCCTGCAACAGCTGCCCCCGCTCCAGAATCTGGCCGGGGTTCGCAAGAAACACCAGCAGCAGCCGGTATTCCTGCGCGGTAAGCGGAATCTGGTTTTCGCCCACAAAGGCGCGGGCACTGCGCCGATCCACCGTGAGCGCACCGAAGCGCAGCAGCTCCGGCCCCTTCCGGCGGCGCAGCACCGCCTTGATCCGGCTGAGCAGTTCTCCGGCCCGGAAGGGCTTGATGATGTAATCGTCTGCCCCCTGCTCCAGCGCCCGGATCACACTGGCCTCGTCCGCCCGGGCAGTGAGGATCAGAATGGCGGCGTCGCCCTGCCCGCGCAGTGCATGGCAGACCGTTTCCCCGCTGCCATCCGGCAGACCCAGATCCACCAGCGCCGCATCGAAGGGCGTTTTTTCAATTTGTTCCAGCGCGGCGGCCACACTGGCCGCTGACGCGACCTGCCATCCCTGCCGCTCAAGCAGCTTTTTCAGCGGCAGCACGATGGCCGCCTCATCCTCCACCAGAAGAATCCTCACCGGCTTCCCCACCTTTTTTCCGTTTGTTTCATTATATCGAAAAACTGTCCTTTTCGGGTGACAGACCCGTCACTTCCCCGCATTTCCACCGCACAAAAAAAGCGGCGCCGGTCTGCGTTGTCTGCAAACCGGCGCCGCCGTTTTTCCTGATTCAGCCCGCCAGAGCGTAAATGAGAATGCCTGCCAGAATCATGGCCAGTGCAATACACTTTTTCCGGCTGAGCTTTTCCTTGAAGATGGTTACGCCGAACACCGTCACATACAGGTAGCTGGTGGCTTCCAGCACCGGGCCCAGGCTCATGGGTATTCCCTTATAGGCCAGAATGCTTAAAAGGGTGCAGCCCACAAAGATGCCGTAGCCCAGAATCACCCGCCAGTCCAGATATTCCATGATAAAATTTTTATGCGGGCGCATGGCCGCCTTTTTCAGCAGCACCTGAGAGATCGCCGCCAGGAACACCCCCAGCAGATAGATCAGCGCATACAGCGGCTGGATGGCATCACTCATGGCGTTTTTCCTCCCCGTCGGCCTTTACAAACAGCACCACACCGGCCACGATCACGGCCGCACCGATCAGCTTGCCGGGGGTGATGGATTCGTGGAAGAACACCGCTCCCCACAAAATGCCCCATACCACCGTGACCGCCTTGTTGGCGAAGGCCAGCGTGAGAGGCAGCCGCTTGATCACCTGCTGCCAGCCCACGGCGTAGATGACCATGATGGCCATCATGCCGCAGTAAAAGGCAATGTGTTTCCAGCTCAGAAAGGGCTGGGCGGCGGCATTTTTGCTGAACAAGCCACTGAGGGAATAGATTCCCAGCAGAACATGAAGCCCGATCAGGGTAAGGGCGTAGGAATTGTGTTGTTTCATGGGCATGCTCCGTTCTTTACTTCTGCATCTGATTGTGATACAGAAGGTTGTTGCCCTGTGCATCGCACACCTCCACCTGCTCGTACAGCTGCCGGGTCAGCGCATCCAGCTCCTCCCGCCGATCCGCCGTCAGATAATAGCGCACCGCGTAGGGCTTTGCCCCCACCCCGTGTCCGATGGTCTCACCCGGCTGGTAATAAATCAGCGATTCCGCCACGCCGGGCAGCTTTGCCGCCGCTTCGGCCGCGCTCACATCTGCCACTGTACCCTCATAGCCGTGAAAATACAACCCCGCGCTGAAGCGGGAGAAGTGAGGATTATGAGCGTCGAACATTTCTTTCAAAGCAGCTTCATCATACACATAGTTCAGCAGCAGCTGCTCCACGCTCATGCCGCCTGCATAGGTGACCAGTTCGTGCTCGTAGCCGAACATCCGCCCGGCAATCTCGCACACCTGCACCCCCTGCCCGGGTGTGTAGAAAAACTGCATGGACAGCGGACCGGTGGTGATGCCCACAAAATCCGCCACCTTTTTCACAATGGCCATCGCCTCATCCTTCACCTCATCGGTGAAACGACTGGGATACACAATGCGGCTCACATGGGGGATGTCACCCTCGATCTCGTGGGATTTTTCCCGATCCGCAATGCTCAACAGCCGCAGCTGGCCATCCACCATCCAGGTCATCATATTAAATTCATAGCCTTGGTTGTATGTCTCAGCCAGAATGTAGTCAAAGCTGGAATAGGACGCGGTGGTGGAAAAATGACTGCGGATTTTTTCTGCGCTGTTCACCACATAGATTCCCCGGGAACCATAGCCGTTGGCCGGCTTGATCACACAGGGCAGGCCCACTGCGTTCAGCTCTTCGTCCGCAAAGTCGGCATTCAGGCGAATACTGGTGGGCGTGGGCACACCCAACTGACGGAACATCTCCTTCATCAGGGGCTTTTCCCGCAGATAACGGATTTTTTCCGGGGTGCAGTAACACTTCAGTCCCGCTTTGGCAGCAATATTTACCAGGCATTCAGCCAGCAGATCCGAGAAGGAGGCGATGATGCCATCCGCCTGCTCTGCCCGGCACATGTCGGCCACCCCGTCAATGTCCCGCACGTCGATGGTATAGGCCTTATCCGCAAAGGCTTTGGCAGGGCCGTTTTCGTAGCCATCGCACACAATGGTGTAGATGCCCTGGCGGCGAGCCAGCTTTACAAGCTCCACAAATTCATCCATGGAGCCCAACACGACCAGTCGATGCTGTGTCATTTTTCTTCCTCCTTATGCTTGGCGGCAGCACCCACGTTGCACTGGGTGCGCACCACATACTGCGGCTGCTTGTTGGCGATCATGAACATGCGCCCCACATACTCGCCCACAAGGCCCAGACAGATCAGATTGATGCCTGCTGCCAGCAGGATCACCACCATCAGCGAGCTCCAGCCGGTCATCACGGTGGGATCCATCAGCTTGCGCACAATCACAACCAGCGCGCTGATCAGGCCCGCAGCGCCGAACAGTGCCCCGCACACCAGCGAAAACCGCAGCGGCAACACCGAAAAGTTGGTGGAGGTACTCCACAATCGGATCAGACTTTTCAAATTATAGCCGGACTGACCAACCTCCCGATCAAAATGCTGCAATTCCACATTGCCCACATTTTTGGTAATACGCATCAGCAGGCCGGACATGTGCGGGTAAGGCCCCATGTACTCGATGGCATGGCGGCATACAAAAGCCTTGGCCACCCAGAAGCTGCTTGTATGCAGTCCCTTGGGGCGACCGGTAAGTACCTGCATGGTCCATCCCTCAAAACGGGAACCCAGATTGCGAAACCAGTTGTGGTGCTTTTGAGGATACCAGCCATATACCACATCGTAACCGCCGTTTCGGATCGTGTCCAGCAGCTTGCCGAACTGGGACGGATGGGTCTGCAAATCATCGTCCATACTCAGCACATAATCGCCGGTCACATAATGCAGCGCCGCCATCAGGGCACTGTGCTGACCGAAATTTCGGCTGAAATCCACACCCTTTACCTTGGGATCCTCTGCGCACAGAGCCTGAATCTGGGCGAAGGTGCCGTCAGTGGAACCGTCGTTCACCAGAACAAATTCATAATCATAGCCCAGCCGCAGAAGCTCTTCTCTGGCCAGATGCACCGCCTTGGCGATGGTTTTTTCCGAATAATAACAGGGAACGATCACAGAGATCTTGCATGTTTGTTCCATTTTCATATCGTCCTGCCCGCCGGCAGAACATCTCCTCCCAACCATATGCCGGCCGCCGGGCTTGTTGCCGCGTACCGTTTACATAAAATATCCTTTGTTCAGGATAAACAAAACAATATACTGCACCCCGCAGAAGGTGTGCCATAAGAACAGAACCGCACCCGCTGCGGCAATTCTCCTGCCCCAAAGCCTTTGCTTCAGCCAGGGCCAGTCCTCCACCAGTCGGATCACACTGACCGCGAACAGATAGACCATGACCATCTGAACACCCCAGCTGAAATTTCCGTCACCTGCGCGCTCACCGGTTTCGGCCAGGCAAAGATGTTCCAGATAGGCCACCCCGGCAATGGCCCAGGCAAAGCCATACTTCCGGTCTTTGAATACCTGGGGTACACTGAATGCCAGAACCAGCAGCGGAAACGCCAGCGATTGCAGAATAGCGCAGACAGGCCTTCTGGCCCAGACGATAATCTCCATACCAAGAGCGAAGGTGATACCACTCTCTTCCCCTGCCGGCGCATTGGTAAACGACACCATAAACTGCCACCCGATCACCACCAGACTCGGGATAACCGTGGCCGCAAGCGCCGCCAGCTTCCAGAATCCCTTTCCCCGATGTCGGCACAAATCGAACAACAGAAAAAAGGCGATAGCCGGCTCCACACTCATGGCCAGATTGGGCTTGATCCATGTGGCCACTGTGAGAAGAGCGCAGAAAAGCAGCAACTTTTTTGTTGGCAGTGGCGCGCCCAGATCCTCCATCTGTTCACAGATGGAAAGGTATACCAGCACCAGTGCCATCAGCATGGTCTTGATTCCCAGCAACGTGGGGTTGTGCCACACACCACCGGCCTGCACCCCAAGCACACGATAGGGGTTCAACCAGGGCAGAAAGATCGGATCCACACAATAGCAGGCAATGCCCAGAACCGAAGTCAACAGCACATTTTTGATCGGACTGTGGCGGCGGAAGAATAACCCGCACAGCCACACACCCGTCAGCACAATTGCCACCAGAAAAAGTACAATGGGCAGATCGGAATGCCACAGTTCGTCCATGATCCGATAAAGAATGGTAAACAGAGAATATTCCCTGCCCTGGGGGTTGCGGGCCGAGGTAAGATGCTGCGCAAAATCTCCCGCCAGTGGATCCGCCGCCTGGATCAGCAGCATACGTGCTACCGCCGCCCCCAGCAAAGCATACAGCAGAGCTACAACACCGTACTGACTGCGCACCCGGCGCCGACTCTCTATGGTTTGCATGATTCCCTCCGCCTTATTTCCAGAAAGACAGGACTGACCGGATCACCGTGTTCCGATCCTCTTCAGTCAGCCCGTAATACAGGGGCAGACGCACCAGGCGCTCGCTCTCTCTGGTGGTGTACACATCCTCACCGGAAAATACACCGAACTTCAGGCCCGCCGGCGCAGAGTGCAGCGGAATATAGTGGAACACAGCCAGAACACCATTGTCCTTCAGATGCTGGATAAATGCAGTGCGCTCCTCCAGATCACGCAGCTTGAGCCAGAACATGTGGGCGTTGTGCACGCAGCCCTCGGGCAGGGCAGGCAGCTCCACCTTTCCGGCCTGCTCCAGGGGAGCAAATGCCTCGTAATAGGCGTTCCAGCTGGCCAGCCGGTCGTTGTTGATCCGGTCTGCCTCCAGCAGCTGGGCATACAGGTAGGCGGCATTCATCTCGCTGGGCAGGTAGCTGGAGCCGTAATCCACCCAGGTATATTTGTCCACCTGACCGCGGAAGAACTTGGCCCGGTTGGTGCCCTTCTCCCGCAGAATCTCGGCCCGCTCGTTGTATTCCGGATCCCGGATCAGCAGCGCGCCGCCCTCGCCCATGGAATAGTTCTTGGTCTCATGGAAGGAGAAGCAGCCGAAGTCACCGATGGTGCCCAGAGCTTTTCCCTTGTAGGTGCTCATCACACCCTGAGCCGCATCTTCCACCACCTTCAGGCCGTGGCGGCGGGCAATGTCCATGATGGTGTCCATCTCGCAGGCCACACCCGCGTAGTGCATGGCGCAGATGACCTTGGTTTTATCGGTGATGGCAGCCTCGATTTTCGTTTCGTCGATGTTCATGGTATCCGGGCGAACATCCACAAACACCAGCTTTGCGCCGGCAAGCACGAAGGCAGTGGCAGTGGACGAGAAGGTGAAGCTGGGCAGAATCACCTCATCGCCGGGCTCCAGATCGCACATCAGGGCGGCCATTTCCAGCGCGGTGGTACCGCTGGTGGTGAGCAGCACCTTCTGGGCGCCGAAGCGGTTTGCCAGCCATGTGTTGCACTCCTTGGTGAAGGGGCCGTCGCCACAGATCTTGTGGTTTTCAATGGCTTTTTTCACATAGTCCAGTTCCGTTCCTACCAACGGGGGCACATTAAACGAAATCATACTTTAAAACTCCCTTATGTTATTCATCCGGGGTGCCGGAGCGCTCCGGTATTCGCTGTTTTTTCGGTGTTCGCTGTTCACACCAGGCGTTCGCTTTCCATAATTTTCCCGTCCTGCTGCCAGAGCAGGGTGAAGGTCAGCTCCTGCGGCTCGGCCCAGTCCAGATACAGGCCGGCGGAGAATTCGCCGTTTTCGCCCCGCACCAGCCGGTAGCAGCGGTTTCTGCCGTCTGCGCGGCTTACCCTGAGCCATAGTGTCCCATCAGAGGGAAGGCCTATGGCCTTCCCTCTTGTTGTATACCAGCCGCTGCGGCTGGTGGACGCGTTCTGCAGGGGTTGCATCTCCCATTCGATCGGCTTTCTTTCTTCACTTTGCATGGGCGGCGTGATCTTGAGCGCCCAGAAATCACCCAGATCCTTTGCGGAGCCCAACGCCGCTTCCGGTTCATAGTGCTGCTGCACATACCGGAGAATCCGCTCCGGCTCGTAATCATCGGCCAGAAGCACGTTTTCATTTTCCACAAGCGCCCGCATGGGATTGTGAATTCCCATGGCGGCGCGGCTTTTTTTCATATAGGGGCTCTGCTCATGGTAGCCGCCCAGAATCGTATTGTGGGAAAAGAAATCCCGCTCGGGCAGCGCAGTCAGACCATAGGCCTGCTGCACACGATTGTAGGCGCTGTAAATGTTCCAGACATACACATGCTCCTCATCGGTGGCGGCAATATCCACCGACTGCACACCGGTGGTTCCGTTCTCGATGGTATTCACCCGCGGCATGGCCAGCCGGTTCGCCACGCGGGCCACGCTCACTGCGCTGCAAAGCAGGAATACCGCCGCACCCGCAACAATACCACCCCTGCGCAGCCAGCCGGGGATACCTCTGTGCTGCCGAATTCCCAACAGCACCATAGTAAACAACGCGGCGGCAAACACCGCTTCCATCACCCGCTCGGGCAGGTTCCCCATCCAGAGCAGGCCCAGACAGATCATAAGGCTGCCGGCGCCCGTGCACAGAATTGCAACGCGGCGCCGCCAGTCCCCCAGCAGGAACAGAGTTCCTCCCACCAGGCAAAAGCCCAGAAAACTCTTTACCTGAAACGGCAGTTTCACCAGAAACGGAATTGCCTGCCCCGAAACAAACTCTGCGGGGGCAGGTTTTTCCGCACGCAAATCCGCCAGCCGGTTCATCCGGTCTGCATCGAAGAACTCCGGGTCTGCAAAACTCTGGTGTTCCATGCACCAGTAGTCGTTTTCCGTGAATCCGGCGCTTTCCAGCGCCCGCTGGTTTTTCTCCCAGCCACCGGTGGAATAATCCACAAAGAAAGAGCGGTCGTCGCTGAAGGATTTGAACGCCGCCCATTCCGGCTGGCTCCAGAAGGCCAGCTGGGCCCCCTGCGCCACCGCAGTGATCAGCACGCAGCCGACCAGCGCCATAATCCCCCGGCGATTTTTCACCACGCCGGACAGAGCTGCCTTCCAGTCCGCCAAAGTTTTCATGCGGCACAGGAGCGAATAGAGGATCAGCACCAGTGCAAAGGGTGCAACCAGCAGCGCCGCTTTGGGCCGCCACAGATATCCCATGCACCAGAACAGCAGCCCGCCCCGGAAGGCCCATCGCCCTGCCCGCTTCCATGTATACAGCGCCAGCAGAGCAAGCGCCGCCGCGGCCCAGAGCCCGGCATTGCGGGTGAAGTTTGTCTCCACCATACACACCTGCCAGAACAGGAACTTGAACAGGCCGTCCGCCGTGAGGGCCAGCCCGGCGGGCAGGCACAGAAAGGCGGTATAGGTAAATACCGCAAAGGCCAGCACGGTAAAGACCCATCGCAGCCAGAAATACCAGTTTACCATGGTGCTGACAAGCCCCAGCCCCTTGATGAGAAAGCCCAGCAGGATATTCACAAAATTGATCTGCCCGCTCGGGTCAAAGCAGCCGCTGAGAACCAGCGAAATATCCCAGTCATCGTGCGGCCAGCTGGAGGGGCTGGCAAACAGACTCAGTACCCCGAAGGCCAGCGCAAGCCCCAGGCTCAGCAGCACCAGCCGGCGTTTCTGCTGTGGGGTTGTGTCATTCTGCGCCATGTGCAGTTCTCCTTCTTCAATCTTCTTCCTAATATAACGCCGCTGCGGCTCAATTCACTTCAGCGTGCCGCCGGCAGCAAGCCTGCGCAGCTGGATTTCCACATCTTTTCAGGGCAGCTTGTAAAACGTGCCGCTTTCGGTCTCGGTGCGTTCCACACCCGGCTGGAGCAGCATCTCCTTGATATATCCCTCCGGCAGGCTTTCCGCCGAGGTATCAGCCCGGTTGGAAAAGCCGGTCTTTTCCTGGGTGATGAACACATACTCCGGCACCAGATTCGGGTTCTTTTTGTAGAAAATCCGATTCTGCTCGTCGCCCACATCGTTGATCCAGGGGGTAGGAGCGCACACCACATAGTCATTCAGCATATAGGCATAGGGCAGAATATCCAGCACCAGCAGCTTTGCGCCGGCGGGCACATTGGCCGCCACATCCCGCAGCACGCCCTCATAGGCCTCGGCCTTTTCCGGCTCCAGCCACAGGCCGGTCATAATGCCCTCGCTCACCCGCACGGTGCAGCGGGCCGGGTTGCCGAAGGAATCGTAGAAAAAGCGCATGTAGCCCAGCTGCACCGGCAAAAGCAGCACCAGTGCCACCGCCAGCAGCCGCCGCAGGGCCAGCTCCGGCCGCCGGGGCCGGCAGGCAGCCAGCCACTGGCCCAGCCAGACCAGCTCGCCCAGCACACAGAAGAAAAAGCCGTAGCTGCCGTTCACCACGCCCAGATCCGAGCCGTAGAACACGCCCACCGCATACAGCATACCGGTTACGCAGAGGGTCAGGCCGGGCAGGATGTCCCTGGGCCAGCACAGGCAGAGCACCGCCGGCCACAGAAGGCCGGGGATGAACCACTTCATGTTGCTGTAAAACTTTTCGCCCCGGGGCAGCATCACAAGGCCCCACACGGCCACCGCAAACACCAGCACCGCCAGCGCAACCCACGCCGCCCGGGGCAGCGTTTTGCCCCGGCTGGTCACCAGCCGCGCCGCACCACAGAGCACCCACAGCGCACCGCAGGCCAGAATGATGGCGGTGCCGTACCACCAGCGGCAGCTGGCCAGCCAGCTGATGATCTCGGCCACAATGCCGCCGCTGCCCTGATGGGCACTGTCCGCGATCAGCAGATTGCCGAAATTCTCCAGATAAACGCTGAGGGGCGCACGGATCAGAAGCTCCGCCGCAAACACGGCGAACACCGCCGCCCCGCCCAGGCAGAACCAGCCGAAGGAGCGCAGCCGCCGCCCCGCCGGATACTGAACCAGCAACAGCAGGCAGACCGGCACCAGCACGATCATGGGCGGGTAGGCCTCCAGCGCCAGGGCAAAGCAGGCCCCGGCCAGAACGGCAGGCCACCAGCCGCCCTGCCGTGCGCCAAACAGCGCCAGCAGCACGAACAGCAGCGTGAAGTGCATGCCCAGAGAGTTATAGGAAAAGGTATTCAGATTCAGCGGCGTGAACAGCAGCGCCAGCAGCGCGCCGAAGGTCGCCCAGTTGCGGGTGGTAAACCGGCACAGCAGAAAAAACGCTGCCGCGCTCACTGCACACTCAAACCCGATGTAGCACAGCCGCAAAAACAGATAGACTCCATCCCATCCGCCGGTAAGCCCGTGGAACAACGCCGCCAGCGGCATGAAAATCATGGAACTGAACTGGGTTGCGCCCCAGATCTCCGCCGTGGGAATCCAGCCCTGCAAATACGAGTATGCCTGCGTGAGGAAATAGCTCTCCTCCTCGCCCGCGATGCAGAACCGCGCCCGCCAGACCAGTCCGACCGCTGCCGCGGCCCAGGCCAGCCAAAACCAGTTTCGGCATATCCAGCTGCGTTGTTTCGTCATAATGTAACAATACCTCTTTTAAATAGTCATAAAAAGTCAGTGTAAGTATAGCACAGTCCCCTTTCCTTGTAAACCTTGGCCCCGGCAGCTCTTGCATTCCGCCAGCAAATGGGGTATACTGTATCTAAATTGATTCTTCTGCAAAAAGGGGGGCCGTTTTATGTCTGATCCTACCGCTGTATTCTCCATCTATGATGACCGCGACCGGGAGATCCGTGCCGTTGTGCAGGAGGTCTACGACGCACTGAAGGAAAAGGGTTACAACCCCATCAACCAGCTGGTGGGCTATATCCTGTCCGAGGACCCCACCTATATCACCACCTATAAAAACGCCCGCTCGCTGATCCGCCGTGTGGACCGCGACGATCTGCTGCAGGCGCTGGTTCGCAATTACGTCAATCCCTGATCCTTCAAACCGGTTCCGTGCCGCGCACGGGGCCGGTTTTTCCTTTTTGCCCGGGCTTTGCAAAGCCCGGTCTTTTTGTTATACTATAAGCTGTATTATTGCGTGCGAAAGCAGGAAGACTTTCGCCGGGCAAAAGTGAGGTGCCTTGTATGGCGGCTGTGCGCATTCTGCACTGCGTGGCCGGTCTGGCCCACGGCGGCTACGAAAGCCTGATCATGAATCTGTATCGCTGCATCGACCGGGATGCGGTGCAGTTCGATTTTGTAAGCTCCTTTCCCGGTGTGTACGAAAGCGAGATCGAAGCGCTGGGCGGTGTGATCCACCGCATCCCCTTCATCACCCAGAAGGGCCCCTTCGTCTACACCCATGCGCTGGACGGGGTGCTGGCTCAAAGCCCCCGCTATTCCATTGTGCATTCCCACATGGACAAATTCAGCGGCCTTGTGATGCGGCAGGCGAAAAAGGCCGGCATTCCGGTGCGCATCGCCCACAGCCACAACACCCGGAACGAGGGGGGGCTGGCCTTCCAGGTGGTGAAGGACTACTACGGAAACATGGTGCTGCCCAACGCCACCCATCTGTTCGCCTGCTCCCGGGCAGCGGCAGACTGGATGTTCGGCCCCGAGGCAAACCGGGCGCACATTCTGCTCAACGGCATCGACCCGGAGCGCTTCGCGGTGAACGAGGTGGCCCGGGCCAGCGTGCGGGAGGAGTTCGGCCTTTCGGACGAATGCCTGGTGTTCGGCCATGTGGGCCGGTTCACCCCCCAGAAGAACCACGACCGCATTCTGGATATCTTTGCCCTCATCCACAAGCAGGCCCCCGGCAGCGCCCTGCTGCTGGCGGGCACCGGCCCTCTGCTGGACGAAATGCGCCAGAAGGCCGCCCGGCTGGGCCTTGCCGACTGCGTACATTTTCTGGGCAGCCGGGAGGATATTCCCCGCCTTTTGCAGGGCATGGACGGCTTTCTGTTCCCCTCCCTGCACGAGGGGCTGCCGGTGACTCTGGTCGAGGCGCAGGCGGCCGGCCTGCCCATAACCGCGGCCACCACCATCACCAGCGAAGTTTGCATAACCCCGCTGGTAAAGCAGCTTGCACTGGAAAGCAGCGATGAGGTCTGGGCAAGAACCGCCCTGGAACAGGCGATGGAAAACCGGCCGGTGCGTTCTTCCCCCCGGCAGCAGATCGCCGCGGCGGGATACGATATCCGCCAGACTGCCGCCTGGCTGACCAATTTTTATCTGGGCCTTTCCCAAAGCTATGACCCAACCGCAGGAGGACCCCGCTCATGAATCAGACCCCCCTCGTTTCAGTGGTGGTGCTGGTGTACAACACCGGCGACTATCTGCTGCCCTGCCTGGAAAGCATCGCCGCCCAGAGCTACCGCAATCTGGAGGTACTGATGATCGACAACGGCAGCCAGGACGGCTCCGGCCAGGTGTGCGATGACTTTGCCTTGCGGGACAGCCGCTTTCGCACCATTCATCAGGAAAACCTGGGCATCATCGGCGGCCGGGGCACCGGTGTTTCCCACAGCCGTGGCGAATACATCAGCTTTGTGGACGGCGATGACCTGCTGCATCCCGAAATGGTGCGGCTTCTGCTGGAAGAGTGCCTTTCCACCACCCTGCCGGTGGCGGGCTGCCGCTTCATCCCCTTTTACGGCCCGGTACCTCAGCCGGAAAGCTGCCCGGAGGATTTTCTGGTGCTGGAAAGCCCCGCCCATCTGGACGCCCTGATGCACGACAAGCGGGTGGAATACAGCCTTTGCAACAAGCTGTATGCCCGGAATCTGTTCGATGATGTGCCCTTTTATTCGCCGGTGGTATACAACGAGGACCTGTATCTGAACTGGAACATCCTGCAGCACGCCGGCGGCATGGCCTTTGTGGATTTTGTGGGCTACTATTACCGCCAGCATGCGGAATCCACCACGCACCGGCCTCTGCAGGAGCGGATGCTCACCGACCAGCTTTTCGTGGCCCACACCATTCTGGATACCGCCCGCGGCGGCCCGCTGGAGGCCTCCGCCGAGGCATTTTACTATGAAAAGCTGCTGTATCTGAACAGCATGATTCTGCGTCAGGCCAACGCCCGGGATTTTGATTCCGAGCACAAGTCTCTGAAAAAAGAGATTCGCGCCGGGCTTGGCAGGGCGCTGAAAAACCGGCACCTTTCCCCCGCCATGAAGCTGGCAGCCATGCTCTCCTGCTGGGGCGGCATTTTCTACGCCGGGCTGTGCCGACTGATGCTCACCGACCGGCGCTGACCGGCCCTTTTTCGAGGTTTTTTCATGAAACTGCTTTGCATTCTGGACAGTGTGGAATTCCCCCTTGCCCCCACCCCGGCCATTGCCCGGCGGGCGGCGGCGCTGCTGGCGCAGCAGGGCCACACGGTGCATTTTCTGGAACTGTACGACGGCGAAACCCTGCCCGCCGAACTGCCCGGCTGCGGCCGGACGCTGCTGCCCTTTTCGGACGAGCGGGTGATGAACCGGGTGCTGGAATTCGGCAACCCGGGCGGCACCCCGGTGCCCCTGCGGCTGTTAAAGCTCTGCGCCCATCCGGCGGCAGCGCTGGCCGCGGTGCGGCAGATCGCCTTCAAAAAGCCCCGGCGCATCTCGGCGGCGAAAAAGGCCATCGAAGCGCTGGACGCCCGCTGCCATTTTGACGCGGCGGTGGCGGTGGCCGCCCCCTATGCGGGCAGCTTTGCCCTTGCCTCCGCCCGCTTCGGCGGCAAGAAGGCCAGCTGGCAGATGGACCCCTACGCGGCCAACCGCAGCTACAACGCTCCCGGCGCCTTCGACCGGGAAAAACAGCTGCTGGAAGCGCTGGACGCGGTGTTTATTGCCCCGGCCATGAAACAGTACTATGCCCCCGGCGCACCGCTGGAGCGTTTTGCAGGCAAGGCCCATGTGCTGGATTTTCCCAGTCTGGTGCCCCCGCCCGCCGCGCCTGCCGTTACCGGCAAAAGCAGCCGGCTGCGGTGTGTATTCGTGGGCAGTCTGTATCCCGAGCTGCGCACCCCTCATTATGCGCTGGAGCTGTTTTGCGCACTGAACGATCCGAATCTGGAGCTGGTATTCGTGGGCGGCGGCTGGGAGAACTATCCCGCCGATCTGCTGGAGCCCTACCGGAAGATTCTGGGCGACCGGCTGATCGTCACCGGCCCACTGCCCGCAAAACAGGCCGCAGAAGAGCTGGCAAAGGCGAACGTACTGCTGAGCCTGGGCAACGGGGTGGACAACCAGGTGCCCAGCAAGATCTTTGAATACTTTGCGGCGGGCCGGCCGGTGCTGCATCTGGCCAAGCTGAAAAACGACCCCTGCCGCCCCTACTTTGACCGCTGGCCCCTCGCCCTGACCCTGCTGGAATCGGAGGGCACCGGGCCGGACGTGCTGGCCCGTCTTTCGGCATTTCTGTCCGAAAAGGGGCGCTGCCGCCTGCCCTTTGAAGAGGCCGAGCGGCTGTTTGAATCCAATACGCCCCAGGCGGCGGCCCGCTGCCTGGAACAGACCCTTGGAGGCTGAACCATGAAGGTACTCTGGCTTTTGAATTTTCTTCCCGCTCCCCTGGCCCGTGCGCTGGATCTGCCGGTGCAGGCCAGCGGCAGCTGGGTGACGGCGCTGTATCAGGCAATGGCGCAGCAGCCGGTGGAGATCATCCTGTGCGCCCATAATTTCGCCGTAACAAAAACCGAACGCCGTGAAATCGACGATACCGTATACTGGGCTTTCCCCACCGCGGAGGGTGCTTCTGCCCTGAAAAAGGTGCTGGACGCCGAGCAGCCGGAGCTGGTGCAGGTGTTCGGCACCGAAAACGACCACCCGGTGTGGGCGCTGGAAACCTTTGACCCCGAAAAGGTTCTGATCTACATTCAGGGCCTTGCGGGCCCCTGCGGCGAGCACATGGCGGACGGCCTGCCCGAGCGGTTTCTGCGCCGCCAGCCCCTGAAGGAGACGGTCACCGCCCGGTTCGGCGGGGCCACCGTGTACCAGCTGCGCCAGCGGCTTCTGGATCAGGGCGAGGCGGAGAAAAAGGTCTTTGCCCTTGCCCGGAACGTGCTGGGCCGCACCGAATGGGACAAGGCCTTCACCGCTTCGGTGAATCCACAGGCCCGCTATTACAAATTGAACGAGATTCTGCGTGCGCCCTTTTACTCCGGCGGCTGGCAGCGGGACCCGCTGCGCCGGCCCCGCATTTTCGTGAGCCAGGGCAACACCCCGCTGAAGGGTCTGCACCGGGTGATCGAGGCACTGCCCGCCATCGCCGCCCGGTACCCGGACGTGCAGGTGGATGTGGCGGGCTGGCCCCCGCCCCGCAAGGGTGCGCTGCTGCAGCCGGTGATGAACTGGCTGGCGGAGTATCCCGGTTATCTGGACCAGCTTGCCCGCCGTCTGGGCGTGGCGGACCGCATCCGCTACACCGGCGTGCTGAACGCCGAAGCCATGAAAACCTGCTTTTTGCAGAGCAGCGTCTTTCTGCTGCCCAGCAGCCTGGAAAACAGCCCCAATTCGCTGGGCGAAGCAATGCTTCTGGGCATGCCCTGCGCCGCCGCGAACGTGGGCGGCGTGCCCAGTATGATGGAGGACAAGAAGGAGGGCCTGCTGTTCGACCCCGCCCGGCCCGATCAGATGGCGCAGGCGGTGCTCGCCCTGCTGGACGACCCCTCCGGGGCTGAAGCCATGGGCAAGGCCGCCCGGGCCCGGGCCATGGCAGACCACGACCCGAAGGCCATTGCCGCCGCGCAGATGGCTTTGTACAATCAGCTTTGCGACGCGAAGGAGGCAAAACCGTGAACCAGCCCTTGGTAACGGTGCTCATCACCACCTACAATCAGGAACGCTACATCGGCAAGACCATCGACAGCGTGCTGGCCCAGAAAACCGATTTTCCCTTTGAAGTTTATATTTCCGAGGACTGCGGCACGGACGGCACCCGCGCCATTTTGCAGGACTATGCGGCCCGCTTCCCGGACATCATCCGGCTGAACCTGCGCGAACAGAACGCAGGCATCAGCCGCAACTGGTACGAGGGCCTGTGCGCTGCGAAGGGCCAGTACGTCTGCACTCTGGAGGGCGACGACTGGTGGCGGGATGACCACAAGCTGCAAAAGCAGGTGGATTTTCTGCGCGCTCACCCGGACTATCTGGCCGTGAGCCACACCCTGCTGCTCACCGATGATGCGGGCAACACCTACGGCACCCTGCCGGACGATCCCCGCATTCTGGGCAGGGACGCCACCATGGAGCTGTTTCTGGCCGGCGTGACCTACTCCTGCACCGCCTGCCTTGTGAAGAACATCTTCGACCCGGCGGACAAGGAACTTTATGACTATGTGACCGCCAACCGCAGCATCGCAGACTTTGCGTTGTGCATGCTGTATCTGGACAAGGGCAGGGTGTTCGTAATGAACGAGGCGCTCTCCGCCTACCGGGTGGCGGGCACCGACCAGAACCACCAGAACTACAACGGCACCCAGAGCGCGCTGAAAAAATACGCCGATTTTCTGGACGTGGTAAACGCCAGCCGCCGCTACTGGAAGGGCAAGTATCCCTTTGCCAAATGCCTGTGCGCCGGCAGCTTTTACCCCTTTATCGACCGGATCAAATACGGCGAGCTGTGGTCCTTTGTGCGGCTGATGGGCCGAATGCCCCTTTCCGCAAAGGTGCTGTTTCCCTTCTATTTCGCGGGGCGCTGCCTTTCGCTGGTGGTCCGCAAATTCACGGGAGGGAAAAGCACATGAACCAGCCTTCCTTCAGCGTGATCGTGCCGGTGTACAGGGCCGAGGCCACTTTGGAAAAATGCGCAAACAGCATTCTCCGTCAGGCGCCCGCCGACCTGGAACTGATTTTAGTGGACGACGGCAGCCCGGACGGCAGCGGCGCACTGTGCGACCGGCTGGCCGAGCAGGACAGCCGGGTGCGGGTGATTCACCAGAAAAACGCCGGGGCCAGCGCCGCCCGCAACGCCGGGCTGGACGCCGCTTCCGGGCGTTATCTGCAATTTGTGGACGCGGACGACTGGGTGCTTCCCGGCCTTTACGAGGCGGCCCTGCCCATTCTGGAACAGGGCGCGGACGTGCTGTTCTTCGGGGTGGAAAACGTGGGTTACATCCCGGAGCCGCCCCTGCCGGACGCAGCGTTTGAGAGCCTTGCCGCGCTGGCGGGTGAGTTTGAGCGGTATCTGGTGACCACCGGCCAGTTCGCGGCCCCCTACAACAAAATCTACAAGGCCCATGTGATCGGCCCGGTTCGCTTTGACCCGGTACTGAAGATCAACGAGGATCTTCTGTTCAACCTGCTGGCTTTGCAGCGCTGCGGGCCGGTTCGTTTTGTGCCCACCAACTACTACGCCTGCGACCACACCGGCGAGGGCTCGCTCTCCCGGTCGCTGCGGGCGGACCTGCTGGACGCGGAGCAGGCCACCCGGGCGGCGCTGCTGCAGTTCGCCGCCCATTACGGGCTGAACGAAGCGCAGGCCGCCGCGCTGGCCGCTGCCCGGCAGGGCAATGTGGCGGTGGCCCAGATGTCGGTTCTCATGAGCCGCAAGGGGCCCCTTTCCCTGCGGGGGTACCGCCGGGCCTTTGCCCGGATGCTGGCGTTGCCGGACGCCCGAAAGGCGCTGGCCGCCTGGCTGGCAGCGGATTCCAACCGGCTGATGGCTCTGCCCTACCGCATCTGCGTGGGGCTGCGGCTGGCCTTTCCCATGGCGCTCTGGTGCTGGCTGCGATGCAGCACCAGCCATGCGCTGTGATTTCATTTTCCCAAGGAGGCAAACATATCTATGGCGGCTGTATTAAGCTGTATCATGCCCGTTTACAACGGGGAGGAATATCTTGAAAAAAGCGTGCAGAGCGTGCTGGACCAGAGCTTTGCCTGGTTCGAGCTGATTCTGGTGAACGACGGTTCCACCGACCGCACCGCCGACCTGTGCGCTGAGTTCGCCCGCAAGGACGAACGGGTGCGGGTGCTGACCCAGACCAACAAGGGCGCGGCGGCGGCCCGGAACGCGGGCATTCAGGCGTCCGAAGGGCGCTACATCACCTTTGTGGACGCAGACGACGTGCTGCTGCCCAAGGCCTTTGAAAAGACCGTGCAGGCCATGGAGAACCGGGAGCTGGATCTGGTCAGCTTCAACTTCTCGTTCTGCAGCGACACCGGCTTCACCGAGGCGGTATACCCCGCCTTTGCCGCCGCCTCGCTGGAGGAGTTCTGGCCCCATTTCATCGAGTACTACCGGGCCAACCAGTTCTTCTCGCTGTGCAACAAGGTCTACCGCACCCAGCTGATCAAGGGGCTGGGCCTTTCGCTGGACGAAACCTTACGCACCGGCGAGGACATCCAGTTCAACTTCGCCTATTTTGCCAATCTGGGGAAGATGGAGCATCTGGACGGCATTTATTACGAATACTGGAACCACGCCCAGACCCTGACCCGGGCCGCCACGCTGGACAATATGGAAACCAGCCAGCGGGTGCTGCACGGAGTGCGGCGTTTTCTGGAGCAGTGCGGCCAGAGCGAGCTGTATCCCCAGCTGGCCGCCGCCCAGCTGCCCTGGGACGCGGTGAGCTTTTTCGATCTGCTCACCGATTCCTCCAAGCCCTACACCCTGGAAGAGCGCAAGGCAGGGCTGGAAAAGCTGTTTGCGAATCCCATGTGGCACGCCGCTCTGATGACCCAGCTGGAAGGCCGGCAGGGCCTTTACAACGGCTGGCTGCGCAAGGCCGCCGCGAAGCAAAACGCGGGGCGCGCCTTGCTGCCCCTGCGCCTGAAGGTCAAACGCTGATCTGATATTTTTTGATAAGGAGGCATCCCATGCCCGCCATCAGCATCATCACCACCGTATACGACGCAAAGGATTATCTGCCCCTGACCGTGCAGAGCATCCTTGCCCAGAGCTTTGCCGATTTTGAGCTGATTCTCGTGGAGGACGGCAGCCCCAACGGCTGCGACGAACTGTGCGACGAGCTGGCCAGAACCGATCCCCGCATCCGGGTGGTGCACAAGAAAAACGGCGGCCCCGCCAGCGCGGCCAACGCCGGGCTGGACGCCGCCACCGGCGACTACATCAGCTATGTGGATTCCGACGATCTGCTGCATCCGGATTTTCTGAAAACCCTGTACAACACCGTGAAGGAAAGCGGCTGCCCGCTGGCGGCCTGCGGCGCGGTGTGCATCGACGAAAAAGGCAATTTTCTCGAGCGCGGAGTTACCCTGCCCGAGGAATTTCTGGGCCGTCACGACGCGCTGGAGCAGTTTCTGGACGTGTTCAAAAACGGCGGCATGTATTCCATGGTCACCTGGAACAAGCTATACGACGCCCGGCTTTTTGCAAACGTGCGCCACGACGAGACCATGTTCTACGGTGACGACGCCAACATCATGGATAAAATCTACGACGGCAACGAAATCGTGCTCTCCAACGAGCCGCTTTATTACTACCGCACCCGCACCGGCAGCATGACCGCGCTGGCCTTCTCTGCTAAGCGGCTGGACGATCTGCGCCTGTACGGCGGCTGGGTGGACTTTTTTGCCGGAAAACCCGGCTATGAGGATCTGTCCGCCTGGGCGGTGGCCCGCTACTGGCAGGTGTTCTACCTGTTTTATGTGCACGCCAATCTGGCCGGGCCCATGCCCGCCGAGCTGAAACAGGGCTTTGCGGCGCACAAGAAAAAGCTGAATAAGCTACTGCCCCGTATCCTCTCGAATCCCCATGTTCCCGGGTTTGAAAAATTCCGGGCGGTGCTGTTCTGTGTAAGCCCCGCGCTGTGCTACAAGCTGGCGGCGGCCCGGGGAAAAATGGACCGCGAAAAGGAGGCCTGAGCCATGCCCGCGATCAGCGTGATCGTTCCCGTTTACAAGGTGGAGGCGTTTCTGCCCGCCTGTGTGGCGAGCATTCTGGGCCAGACCTTTGCTGACTTTGAGCTGATTCTGGTGGACGACGGCAGCCCGGACGGCTGCGGCGCACTGTGCGACGTCTATGCCGGGCAGGACGCCCGGGTGCGGGTGATTCACCGGCAGAACGGCGGGCTTTCCGCCGCGCGCAATTCCGGCATTGCCGCCGCAACGGGCGAATTTCTCGCCTTTGTGGACTCGGACGATCTGGTGGCCCCGGATTATCTGGAGCGGCTGCACGCCGCCTTGCACACCGCCGGGGCGGATATGGCCCTGTGCGCGGTGGAGGACGTGAACGAGGACGGCTCGCCGCTGGAGCATCCCGAGATCACCGCGCCCGCCGCGGCCGGAAGCTTTTCCGGCAAGGCGCTGCTGGCGGAATTTTTCGGCCCCAATGCCACCTGCTACACGGTGGCCTGGAACAAGCTGTACAAACGCAGCCTGTGGGAGCAGCTGCGCTACCCGGAGGGGCTGATCCACGAGGACGACGCGGTGGCCCACCGGCTGTTTGCCGCCTGCGAGAAGGTGGCCTGCCTGACCGAGCCGCTTTATCGCTACCGGCTGCGCCAGGGCAGCATCTGCCGCAGCGGCATCAGCCCCGGCAGCTTCGACGGGGTGACCGCCCACGCGGACTGGTGCCGCTTCTTCCGGGACGAGGGCTTTGACAAGCCCCTGCTGGACAAGGCGCTGGCCGCCTGCTTCCGGCGGTATCTTTCCCTGTGCGCCGGGGCGAAAACCGAGCTGAGCTGGCCCATCGCGGCCCGCTGGCACAGCACGCAGGCAGAGCTGCGCTGCCTTTTGCCCCTTTTGAAAACCTGCGGGGAACTGACCCTGCCCGAAAAACTCAGCTGCCTGCGCTGGTGCACCCGGCCGCTGCCGCTGCCCCCGAAGAAAGAGCTGCCCCGGGCTGCTCTGCTCATGCCCCCCGCCCTGCCGGTGCCTGCCGTGAAGGGCGGCGCGGTGGAGGGTCTCGCCACCCGTCTGGTGGAGGAAAACCAGACCCGGCGGCGGATGGAGCTGGCGGTGGTCACCGTGCTGGACGAGCAGGCCGCCGTTGCGGCCGCCCGTTTTTCCCAGACGCTGTTCTGCTTTGTGCGCCCCGCTTCGCCTGTGCGCCGGGCGCTGTACAGCCTTACCCGCCGGGTGCGGGCGCTGGCAGGCCGCGGCGTTCACTGGAATGTTTATTACAGCCAGGCCCTGCCCTTTCTCCGGGCGCTGCATCCTGACCACCTGGTGGCAGAGGGCGGCGACCTGACCGGCTGGCAGCAGGTGAGCCGGGCGTTCGGCAAAGAACGCATGGTCGCCCATCTTCACGGGCTGACCCACGCCTCCCCTTTGCTGGATCGCTGCTATGGCCATGTGCTGGCTTTGAGCGAATACATCCGGGGCCAGTGGCTTGCCACCAGCGCCCTCGACCCGAAAAATGCCCTGTTGCTTTACAACTGTGTGCCCGTGGAGCGGTTCGCCGCCCCGCCGGATGCGCAGGCGGTGGAGACACTGCGCCAGCAGCTGGAGCTTTCCGCGGACGATTTCGTGGTGCTGTTCTGTGGCCGGCTGGAGGAGGACAAGGGCGTGCACAAGCTGGTGGAGGCCATGGCCCTGATTCCGGATCCGGCAGTGAAGCTGGTGGTGGTGGGCGGCTCCTTCTTTGCCACTTCCGAAACGACCCCCTTCACCCGGCAGCTGCAAGCGCTGGCAAAGCCGCTGGCCGGGCGCATCCGCTTCACCGGCTATGTTCCGGCTGAGCAGCTGCCCAAATACTATCATCTGGCTCAGGTGACCGTGATGCCCACGCTGGTGGAGGAAGCCGCCGGGCTGGTGGCCGTGGAGGCCATGGCGGCGGGCTGCCCGCTGATCGCCACCCAAAGCGGCGGTCTGCCGGAATACGCCGCGGGCAGCAACGCCATTCTTCTGCCCCGGGATGAATCGCTTCCCGCCGCCATTGCCGAATCCGTTCTGGCCCTGAAGGCCGACCCCGGCCGCCGGGCCGAAATGGCGGCGGCGGGCCGCAGGCGGGCAACGGAATTTTCCGCCCCGCGGTATTACGACGCCTTTTTGCAGGCATTCCAACAGATGGAGGATGAAACCCATGGACCTGATCAGCGTGATCGTGCCGGTGTATAACGCGCTGGCCACCCTGCCCCGCTGCGCCAAAAGCATCCTTACCCAGAGCCACAGCCGGCTGGAGCTGATTCTGGTGGACGACGGCTCCGCCGACGGCAGCGGCGGCCTGTGCGACGCTCTTGCGCTGGCGGATGAGCGGGTCCGGGTGATCCACCAGAAAAACGGCGGCGTTTCCACCGCCCGCAACGCGGGCCTTGCCGCCGCCGCCGGGCGCTGGGTGGTGTTCGTGGACGCGGACGACGCCCTGGCCCCCCATGCGCTGGAAAGCGCGCTGGCCGCGCAGCAGGCAAACCCGGACCGGCTGGTGGTCTGGCCCTTTGCCTGCCAGCCGGAGGCTCTGCCCCAAACCGCCTGCTGCGAGGGCGAGGCTTTTGGAGTGGAAAAGACCGGCTGGATGTATCTGGACTGCTGCCTTTCCATGCCCTGGAACAAGCTGTTTGACCGCCAGCAGATTGAGGCCGCCGCCCTGCGCTTTGACCCGGAGTATTCGCTGGGCGAGGACCTTCTGTTCTGCCTTGCCTACTGCAGGGTCTTTTTCTCCTTGGGCGGCGCGGGTTTTTTCAAGCTGCGTGAGCCCCAGACCTTTTACGAAACGGCAGAAAACGAAAACAGCCTGACCCAGCGCTACCGGCCGGATTTCTGCGATTTGTGGATGCGGCTGTTCGGCCGCCTTACGGCGGACTGCGAGCAGGCATTCCACTGCCCCGCCGCCGACCTGACCGCCATCCGCCACAGCTGGGTATGCACCATTGCGGACGGCGTGCAGGACATCCTTGCCCGGGGCGAAGGCGGCAAAGCCGACCGGAAAGCCCGGGCCCGGGCCGTACTGAGCTGGCCCGAAACCGCCGCCCTCTGCGACGCGCTGAAGGCTGCGGGCCGTTTTTCGCCGCTGGCATGGGCCATGCACCGCCGCAGCCCCGCCCTTGTGGCCCGGCTGTGGAAGCTGCGGGAAAACAGGCCGGAGCTTTACGGCAAGCTGGAGGCCATTGGCCAGCGGTTCAGCTGCCCGGCCCGTTTTTGATTTTTTTGCCATGGCATGGTATAATGACATGATATTTTATCGCTTTTTCTTGTCTGATTACGCATCTGATTACGCAATAGAAAGGGAAATACGCTGATGGCCAAGCCCAACGAACAGCAGTGGACCACCGTTGTGAAACCCCGCACCGGCTGGTTCGACATTGATCTGAAAGAACTCTGGCATTACCGGGATCTGGTGACCCTGTTCACCAAGCGCAACTTCGCGGTGATCTACAAGCAGACCATTCTGGGCCCGCTGTGGATTCTGCTGAATCCGTTGATCACCACCATCCTGTTCAATGTGATCTTCGGCGGCATTGCCGGGCTGCCCACCGAGGGCGCACCCAGCTTTCTGTTCATCATGGCGGGCAACACCCTGTGGACCATGTTTGCCGCCTGCATCAACAACACCGCCAACACCTTTGTGGCAAACGCGGGCATGTTCGGCAAGGTGTATTTCCCCCGCCTGACCATCCCCCTGTCTCAGGTGCTCACCGCAGCGATCAACTTCTTCATTCAGTTTGCCATGTTCCTGGTGTTCTGGGTCATTTTCTTCTTTAATCAGGAAACCTTCGGCGCCCTGACCATGACCGGCTGGGTGGTTTATCTGCCGGTGTGCATCATTCAGGTGATGCTGCTGGGTCTGGCGGTGGGCATCATCGTTTCCAGCCTGACCACCAAATACCGGGATCTGGCCATCGCCGTGACCTTCGGCGTGCAGCTGTGGATGTACGCCACCCCCGTGGTGTACTCCACCACCAGCCTGACCGAGCAGCCGCTGCTGAGCACCATCGTAAACCTGAACCCCATGACCGCGCCGGTGCAGGTGTTCCGCATGGCCCTGCTGGGCTGCGGCAGCGTGAGCGTATCCGGCCTGTGGTACAGCCTTGCGGTGACTGCCGTGCTGCTGGTCATCGGCGTGGTGCTGTTCAGCCGCATCGAAAAGACCTTTATGGATACCGTGTAACAGGAGGATTTTTGCCATGTCCAATCACAGCGAGCCGGTACACAGCAAAGAGCCTGTCATTCAGGTATCCGGCGTAAAGAAACAGTATAAGCTGGGCCAGATCGGCGGCGGCACCCTCACCGCCGATCTGCAAAGCTGGTGGGCCCGCATCCGCGGCAAGGAGGATCCCAACCTGCCCATCGGCACCGACACCCGCCTGTTCGGCCAGACCTTCATGGCCCTGAACGGGGTGGATCTGACCGTTTACAAGGGCGAGGCGCTGGGCATCATTGGCCGCAACGGCGCGGGCAAATCCACCCTGCTCAAGCTGCTCAGCCGCATCACCGCCCCACCGAGGGCGAGATCAAAATCAAGGGCCGAATCGCCAGCATGCTGGAGGTGGGCACCGGCTTCAATCAGGAGATGACCGGCCGGGAAAATATCTACATGAACGGCGCCATTCTGGGCATGACCAAGGCTGAGGTGGATTCCAAGCTGGACCAGATCATCGAATTTTCCGAGTGCGGCGATTTCATCGACACTCCCGTCAAGCGCTATTCCAGCGGCATGTTCGTGAAGCTGGCCTTCGCGGTGGCCGCCCATCTGGACAGTGAGATCATGGTCATGGACGAGGTTCTGGCCGTGGGCGACATGAAGTTCCAGCAGAAGTGCCTGGGCAAGATGAGCGACGTGGCGGGCCAGGAGGGCCGCACCGTTCTGTATGTGAGCCACAACATGAGCACCATCCGCCAGCTGTGCACCCGCTGCGTGGTGCTGGACAAGGGCAAGGTGAAGCGGAACTGGATTTGGCGGGACGATCCGCGTGAGAGTAACAATCAGCGGCGGAAAGATTGCAGCCATAGATATTCTGGAGGCATCTGGAGAAACCGCGTCGTATTTTGCGTCAGCTCAGGGTGTGATCAGCAGGATGATCGCCGGAAATACACCGAATGTAGATGCAGTAAGTGGAGCAACCTATTCCTCCAACGGGATTCTGGATGCTGTAAAAAAAGCCTTCAAAGAAGCGGTTAATCCGGAGTATGGAAAGAAACCCACACCAACTCCTACAAAGAAACCGATACCAAAGCCAACAGCCACACCGAAACCTATGGCAACGCCGAAACCAACAGCCACACCGAAGCCAACAGAGACGCCGGCAGCAACCCCGACGCCGGAGCCGGACGACCCGGATGTGACGCCGGTTCCTGAAAAACCCAATGTAACTCCAACACCAGGGACAGATGAGCCGGATGCAACACCGGAGCCAACGGAAGCACCGGAACCGGTGGGAATGTACAGAGATGGAACGTATACAGGCTCGGCTTTTGGATATGGAGGAAAAACATATCTGACAATTACGATCTCAGGAGGCCAGATCGCATCCATTGAGCAGACAAATCAGGATACACCGGAATTTTTTGATCCTGCATGGAGCACGATCTATTCTCAGATCATGGCAAACCAGTCGGCGGATGGGATCGATACTGTCAGCGGAGCCACATATTCCTCCGAAGGGATCCTGGACGCTGCACAAAAGGCCCTTGCCCAGGCGAAGAATTAACCGGGTGAACGTTGGAGCAGCTATAAACATCTGAATCTAAGCCAATAATAAGAGGTGAAAGAAACCTCTGGACTTCTTGATTTTTTTGGAGTTCAGAGGTTTTTTGCTAGGTTTCTGAAATTGCTTCTATAAATCGATAAAAAAATAACAGGAATGTATACAGAATAATAGAAAAAATATCAGAAAATACAAGCGGTTTAAATAATTTGAAACGCAAATTAGCGGGGATTAACCTGAGAAATACAATAAAATTTTTATTGCACAGGGCAATGTTTTATGTTATGTTTGAATGTGTGTAATTAAAGTTGTTATTAAAATGACAAACAACGCTGAAAGGAGAACAAATATGAGCAGTAAAATTACGATCATCGGAGCAGGAAGTGTAGGAGCAACTATCGCTTATACCTTATCACAGAGGAGTATTGCATCAGAGATCGTTCTGATCGATATTAACAGAGATAAGGCTGAAGGTGAGGTTATGGATATTGAGCAGGGAACCAGTTTCCGTGAGCCGATCTCCATCGTGGCAGGAGATTACCCGGATGCTGCAGATTCTGACATTGTGATCA
>ENA-OQIJ01000074-OQIJ01000074.1-human-gut-metagenome-genome-assembly--contig:-NODE-74-length-33571-cov-3.415112_pt1 | contig 33571 bp, 28 predicted proteins | sample MGYA00242582_ERZ504747 | MGnify/ENA primary metagenome ERZ504747 (study PRJEB26092, sample SAMD00036435) | human gut metagenome | host: Homo sapiens | study: EMG produced TPA metagenomics assembly of...
TGCGCTTCGTTTGCTTCGGTCAGCCCGCATCCCGAGCTTGTTGCCAGGGCCGCGCCTGCGGCTATCGCGCCGCTCCACTTCAGAAACGAGCGGCGGGTGAAACCGGCGCTCGTCGTTGTTGGCTCGCGGTATGTGTCAGCCATGTGATGTTCCTCCTTGTTGCCATGCGAACACGAACAGCAATCTGCAGCTTGCTTGCGGCGGATTATAGGAACCTCCGTATGCGGTGCGAGGGCGCGTTGCCCGAAAACGGGCAACAAAATGCGCCATGATTTCCTTTTTGCGCCAAACCCTCAATAAGCCACGACGGTTTTCGCCGTCTGCCGGGTGCGCGCTGCGCGGTGGGGCCCGGTCGATATAATGGGGCAATCGAAGCAGGTGATTGGGGGGTCACTATGGATGCTGATGAGAATCGCCAGATAGGCCAGGACCGAGCGCCCGTTGCGCCGGGTTCAGGCTCGGGCACGAGCACGTATGTGCCGCACGCCATTGCGAACCGTGCGTTTTCGTTTCGAGGGGAGACGCTGGCCACCGAGTCGAATCCGAAATCGCGCTCGTCCGCATGGACGAGATGGCGCGCACGTACCCGTACGGCGCGTCGCTCGTCCGGATTCTGAATCGCGTGGAGCTATGGCCACGGTGCGCAGTGACGGGGTAGAGCCCGATCTCATGCAGCTGCTGCACCTGGAATTCGCCCGTGAAGTGGGGAAGGCGTCCCCGCGCGAGCAGAAGATGTACCTGCGCAAAGTGTTTCACGGAAGCCCGCTCGTCACCATCGAGGCTTCGTACGAGGCGTTCTGCTGCATCGAGACGCTCGAGTGGATCGAACGCTACGAGCCCAAGCCGGAGGGTATTACGAGCGATGACGTGTGGAAGTTGTACGAGCTGTGCATGCGCGGCACACGCAAGGAGCGCGATGCCGGGCGCCGTGGGTCGAACGCGCGCTCCGAGGCGAAAAGCCCCAACAGCGGCGTGCGCTATATGCCGCCCGATTATCGGCAGATCGACATGTTCATCGACGACCTGGTTGAATTCTGCAACCGCCCCTCGCTCACGCCGCTTACCCGGTCCGCCATCGCGCACTTCCAATTGGAGGCCATCAAGCCCGTTTCGGAGGGGCTCGACCGATGGGGGCGGATGCTGGCGTTTCTCATCTGGCGGCAATGCGGGCTCATGGAAAACATGCTGCCGCCCTTCTCGCTTACGCCCGCCGTGCAGACGCGGAAGCATACCGAGCTGCTCATCCCGTACCAGACGGGGCAGGATTTCGCGAAGCGCTCGGCATCGGCGTCGCTCGACAGCTGGGTGGCGCACTGCGCCCGCGCAACGGGGCGCAGCGTGCCGTTGGCCTACCTGTACCGCGACTGCGTGACGGATATCGAAGCCGACTGGCACGACCGATGTACCGACATGCACAAGGGCTCGGCGCTCGATGCATTGCTGTCGCATCTCGTGGCCATACCCATCGTGTCGGTGCCGTCCGCAAGCGCCATCACGGGCAAGAGCTATCAGACGGCAGCCGAGGCTGTGGCGCGCCTCGTCGACCTGGACGTGTTGACGCCGCTCACGGAGGGCAAGCGCAACCGCATGTTCGTGGCGCATGAGGCTGTCGAGCGCCTGAGTCACCTCCAAACCCAGTTTATCCCCGCCAAAGCCACCACTCGCGAGTCCTTCTTCCGCTAGGATCGCCGCCGTCGCAACCATCAAACGGTGCAGCCAAACGTTGAGTGGGGCTGTGTTGTTTTGAAGACGCGGGGCTGCGGCGTTTTCTGTGGGCGCGGCGAAGTTTTATCATGGTATCAGCAACAATCGAACTACCAAGGAGGATCCATGGACGCACGTGTGTACGAACTGCTCAACGACCAGATCAACAAGGAACTGTATTCGTCCTACCTGTACCTGTCCTTCGCCGACTACTACGAGGAAGAAGGCCTTGAGGGCTTCGCCAACTGGTACGAGATTCAGGCCAAGGAAGAGCGCGATCACGCTCTCATTTTCCGCAACTACCTGCATGAGAACGGCTGCAAGGTGAAGCTGCTGGCCATCGATCAGCCCGACAAGGAGTTCTCGGACTTCCTCGCCCCGCTCGAGGCCGCGCTCACGCACGAGAAGTACGTCACGAGCCTCATCAACGACATCTACGCTGCTGCAGCCGAGGTCAAGGACTACCGCACCATGAAGTTCCTCGACTGGTTCATCGAAGAGCAGCAGGAGGAAGAGGACAACGCCGACAAGATGATCACGCGCATGAAGCTGTTCGGCTCCGACGCGAAGGCCCTCTACGACCTCGACCAGGAGAACGCTGCCCGCGTCTACTCCGTCCCGAGCCCCCTGGCCACCGCCTAACGCACTCGCGCCTCCGCGGCACGGCATACGCACGACCCAAAGCGCCCCCATTCCGGGGGCGCTTTTCATAACCTTACACCCTGCCCAGATACTCCCAGAAGGCGCGGGCGGAGGTGGAGGGGGCGGTGGCTTTGCGCCTGATGGCGTAGGTGCCGAAGGCGCTCTCGCGCTGCAGGTCGAGGCGCATGAGCACGCGGCCCTCTTTGGGGTCGTTCAGCACGTTGGGTGGGAAGCCGAAGAACAGCGCCTGCTGCTGTACGGCGCTGCGCACGAGCAGCTCGCTGTCCGACGTGGTCATGACGATGTTGGGATGGACGCCCGCAGCGTCGCACGCCTCCATGAAGTAGCGGTGCAGGTGGTTGCGCTTGCCGAACGTCATGAACGGCTGTCCCTCCAGGTCGCTCAGCGCGAGCGCGGCCTGCGCGGCCAGGGGGTTCTCCACGGGAACGTACAGAAACACGCCCGTTTCCACCACGAGCATGAGATCGAACTCGGCCAGGTACTGCGGCGCCGACCCCACGAGGCTGATGTCCGATTCGCCGGCGCGCACCATGTCGATGGCGGTTTCGGTGGTGACCTCTTCCACCGAGAGCACGATGTCGGGATGCTCCGCGCGAAACGCGTCGATAGCCCGAGGCGGCATAGACAGGGCCGTGCCGTGCGCCATGGCAACCGACAACGTCTGCCGCAACGGCGGCGCGTCGAGGGTGCCGAGGTAGCGTTGCTCCAGCTGCTTGAACGCGTCCACCACGGGGAGCGCGTCCTCGCGCAGGGCGCGCCCTTCGTCGGTGAGCTCCAGGTGGTTGTCGCGGTTGATGAGCAGGGGATGGCCCAGCTCGTGCTCGAGATTGCGCACGGCTTTGCTCAGCGCTTGGCGTGAAAGGAACAGCTCGTCGGCCGCTTTGGTGAAGTTCCCCCGCTGCGCGACGGCGATGAAGTAATCCAATTGACGAATATCCACGGTCCCCTCCCCAGAAGCCGTTTCTTGCCTACGACCAGCATAGCGCATACGCTTGCCATTGTACTGCCTCCGAGCAAGGCGATGCTTCTCTGCGGGCGCGACGCAAGCAGAAAACGGTTGCGGTCGGGCAACCGGAAACTGCTTTTCCGCAGGTGGTGCGCGCATCTACCATAGAGGTGCTTGCAAGGGGCAAGCGCTTCGACAGGAGGGATGCACCATGGGAAAGAACCAGGGATTTTCACGCCGCGATTTTCTGAAGTTCGGCGCGGTCGGCGCAGCCGGTGCTGCTGCCGCCGGGTTCGTGGGATGCACGCCGGCGGCAAGCGGCTCCACCGACGCCGCGGCGGGCAACGCGGGCGCGGCGTCGTCGGCTGACGGCGTGGTCAACTCGTCCGATGCGGTGCTCAAGCTCACCGACGGCATGCCGAAGTGGTCGTTCATGATTCCGCCCGAGCCCATCGCCGACGATCAGATCACCGAAACCATCGAGAACGACATCATTGTGGTAGGCGGCGGCATGTCGGGCTTCACCACGGCGGTTTCCGCTGCTGAACAGGGCGCGAAGGTCACGCTGTTCTCCGCGGCGAGTGCGCCCATCTCGCGCGGCGGCTCGAACTACGCGAAGAACTCGAAGGTGATGGAGGAGCTGGGCATCGAGCCGTTCGACCCGGTGCCGTTCTACTACCACGAGATGCGTGCGGCCTCGTTCGCCGTCGACCAGCAGAAGTGGATGCGCGGTTACAACGAGTCCGAAGAGGCCATGAACTGGATGATCGACATTGCTCAGGCGAGCGGCCTGCAGGTGATCATGGAGCGCGACAACACGTTCGACCTGGGGCCGAACTACGCGCACGCGTTCTCCACCGAGGGCAACAGCGCCATGGTGTCCACCGGCCAGCAGGGCGCCGTGGAAGCGCTCGAGGCGAAGGCGAAGGAATACGGCGTCGAGATCATCTACGACACGAAGGCCGAGCAGCTTCTGCGCGAGGATGACGGCAAGGGTCGCGTGAGCGGCGTGGTGGCGTCGAAGATGGACGGCAGCGGCTACGTGAAGTTCGTGGCGAAGCAGGCGGTGGTGCTGGCCACCGGCGACTTCTCCAACGACAAGGAGATGCTGGCGGCGTACTGCCCCATGGTGCTGCCACTCGTGGGCTACGAGCAGAACGAGATCGACTACAACACCAGCTTCAACCTCACCGGCATTTACGGCGGCGACGGTCAGAAAATGGGCCTGTGGGCTGGGGCGGCGTGGCAGCGCGCGTATCCGAACGCCCCCATGATGCAGGGCGCGTGGGGCGGCAGCCATGAGCCGTGCGGCTTCCACATGGGCCTCAACGTGAACATGAACACCGAGCGCTATCAGCGCGAGGACATCTCGGCGCCGTACAGCTCGAACCACCTTCTGTCGCAGCCCGGCAACATCGCCTTCGGCATCTGGACCGCGAACTACCCGGCCGCCATCCTTGAGGCGGGCCACGAGTGGTACACGTTCGGCATGGACTACACCCTGCCGCCGCTCACCACCGACGAGTTGGTTGCCCTGTGGGATGCCGGGGTGGAGACGAAGGCGTACTACAAGGCCGACACCCTCGACGACCTGGCGAAGCAGCTGGGGCTCGACGCGGAGAAGCTCAAGGCCGTGGTGAAGCGCTACAACGAGCTGTGCGACAAGGGCGTGGACGAGGATTTCTACAAGAACCCCGACTTCCTCGTGAAAATCGACGAAGCCGGCCCCTTCTACGCGGCGCAGAACTACGCCATGTTCATGACGGTGATGGGCGGCCTGCGTACGAGCAAGGATATGCAGGTGTGCGACGATAACGACGAGCCCATCCCCGGTCTGTTCAACGTGGGCGCCATGGTGGGCGACATGTACGCGAACACGTACAACTTCGCGATTCCCGGCAACAGCTACGGCATCAACTGCCTCACGTTCGGCTACCTCCTCGGCCGCGATTTGGCCGCTGGGAAGTTCGCGTAGCGCGGGCATCGGCGCGCAGACGGCCCCTCCCTCCCTGGCCGTCTGCGCCCGTGCCAAGCGCTCAACAGAGGGTTGACGGCACGGCTACGAAAAGCAACGATTTGGTTGTTCACCTGCACAAAAACCCTGCCGGGGGTTCGCAAGCAGGGTAAAAGAGCGTACAATCTGCGATGTCCGACAGTTGATTGAAAAATCGCAATACGAACGAATAAGACTATCTTCGCCAAGTAACAGTCTCGTGAGGTATTGCTACGAACATCGCGCAAGCGATGGGCTAGTAGGCTTACAAGCCAAGCGGTACTGTCGGTATTCCTTTCGATGCGGCCGGGTTGCTACCCCGGCCGCATTGCGTTTCGGAGGGGTGCGCCTGCGGCAATCTTCGCTCCGAAAACACGCCACACGCGCTGAGGCGTGTTTTCGGAGCGAAGATAAGCCCCCGTGCGCTCGCAGCCTCAAGGTAACGCTGGGAAAAAGCATCGCGTGCATCATCGATTATTGGCGTACACTGTGAGCCGATACAAGGATGCGGCCCCGCGCGATGCCTTCGGTTCCTCCGATGCCGCGCGACGCGCCGATGAACGAATACGATAGGAGCAGGTATGCAAACTGCTTTGTTATGGGCCGCCGGCGGAACCGGCTTCACCTTCCTCATGACCACGCTGGGCGCCGCGTCGGTGTTTTTGTTCCGCAAGCGCAACAGCATGACGTTCCAGCAGGTGTTTTTGGGATTTGCCGCAGGCGTGATGATTGCGGCGTCGGTGTGGTCGCTGCTCATTCCGGCCATCGAGCGCGCCGAGGAAGCGGGTCAAATCGGATGGATTCCGGCGGCGGGCGGCTTCGCCATCGGCGTCGTGTTCCTCATGGTGCTCCATCAGCTGCTGCCGCATATGCACCCCGGCGAAAGCAAGCCGGAAGGCCTGCCGAGCAAGTGGGACCGGCCGACGCTGCTGTTCACGGCGGTCACGCTGCACAACATCCCCGAGGGCATGAGCGTGGGCCTGCTGTTCGCCATGGCGGCGCAAAACGGCGGCGATCCCGGTATGTTCGGCATGGCGGTGGCGCTGGCCATCGGCATCGGCATTCAGAACGTGCCCGAGGGTGCGGCGGTGGCGCTGCCCATGCTGCAGGAGGGCATGAGCGCGCCGAAGGCGTTCGCGCTTGGCACGCTGTCGGGTTTGGCCGAGCCGGTGTTCGGCATCCTCGTGGTGTTGTTCGCGGGGCTCATCTCGCCGTACATGCCGTGGATGCTGGCGTTCTCGGCAGGCGCTATGATGTACGTGGTGGTGGAAGAGCTCATCCCCGAAGCGCACCTCGGCGAGCATTCGAATGCCGGCACGCTCGGCGTGATGGCGGGCTTTTTGGTGATGATGATTTTGGACGTGGCATTGGGGTAGCGCGCGTCCATGACGGAGGGGGACATGTTCAACAACCTGATCGTCGCATACCTGTTCTTGGGGGGCATGGGTGCGGGGGCGTGCGCGGTGCTCAGCGTGCTGAGCATCGTTCTGCTGCGCTCGAAGAGCCGCACGTTCGGCACGCGGGCTCTGGCGAGCATCCCGTGCAGGAGGTTGTTCGGCTTCGGCTTTCTTTTGGCGGCCGCCGTGTGCGCGGTGGGAGCGTTTTGCCTGTTGGCCGACATGCGACGCCCCGACGAAGTGCTCGTGCTGCTGGTGTCGCCCACGTTCACCGTGGTGTCGGTGGGCGCCTACGTGCTGGCGGCCACCATCCTGTGCGCGGTGGTCTCGGGGCTTGCCTGGCTGGGCGTGTTCAAGGTACGGCGCACGGCCTTGCGTCTGATCGCGGCGGTGCAGGTGGTGCTGGCGCTCGCCGTCATGACGTACACGGCGCTGCTGCTCATGACGTTCTGGAGCGTGCCGTTCTTCTCGACGCCGCTCATCATTGCGCTGTTTCTGGCCTCGTCGCTCTCCTGCGGCACGGCGGCCGTGGTGCTGTTCGCCATCGTCACACGGGTGTGGGAGAGCTTCGCGGTGTCGATGCGCCGCCTGGCGCTTGCCGATGCGGTGATCATCGCGGTGGAAGCGCTCGTGTTGACGGCGTTCGTGCTGGTGAGCTGCCAGGTTGCACCTGAGTCAGCGGCGCGGTTGATCGGCGGTGAGCTTGCCGTGGCGTTTTGGGCGGGCCTCGTGGCGGCGGGCCTCGCGGTGCCGTTCGTGCTGTACGTGGCGGAATGCGCCGTGCCTGCGGCGCGCGTGAACCCCCTGCTGCCGGCCGTGTTGGTGTTGGTTGGCGGGTTCGTGCTGCGCTGGTGCGTCGTGACGGCGGCGTGAATTACCGGCGCTGCGGGCTATCGTTGCTATAATCGGGGAGATATCGGTACGCCGTTCGAGCTGCAAACGAGGAATGAGGACAAGCACGCGTGTTTCCCTTCGAGAAAAACGAGGAAAGCGGCATCCCCTTGTGGGTGCAACTTCGCAATCGCTTGGTGTACCTGATCAACTCCGGGCACTATCGGCCGGGCGATCAGCTGCCCACCATTCACGAGATGGCTACCGACCTTTCGATCAACTACAACACGGTGAGCAAGGTGTACACGAGCTTGGCGAACGACGGCTACATCACGTCGAAGCGCGGTGTGGGCGCGTTCGTCAACGGGTTCGACGCGGGGGAGAGCAAGGAGCAGTCCGACGCCATCGAGCAGGCGCTTGACGAATGCATCGCGGCCCTCACCGATTTGGGGCTGTCGCATCGCGACGTGGAAGCCGCCATGCGCACGCGCGTGCGCAAGCTGGAGCAGGAAACCGGTGCGTATCTGACGCACGAGTGAAAAGGGGAGCAGCATGGGGAGCAAGCGAAACGAACGCAGGGAAAGCGAGAAGCCGCGACGCGTGACGGTGGCGCCGCAGGGTGACGGCGATCCTATGCAGCGCGCTTCGCGCAACGGTGTGTACTTCTTGCAGGGCATCATCATCGCGGCCGTGTTCCTGGCGGTGTGCCTGGTGTTTTTCCTGGTGGCAGGCCGTATCGGGTTCTTCGCCGTGGCAACGGCCGCGTTCGCTTCCATCGTGGTGGCGTCGTCGGTGCACATCGCGCAGCAGTGGGAGCGCATGGTGGTCATGCGGCTGGGCAAGTTCAAGTGCGTGAAGGGCCCCGGCTTCTTCCTGACCATGCCGTTTGTGGAGTACAGCACCATGCGCATCGACGTGCGCATCCGCACGACGGCGTTCGGCGCGGAAGAGACGCTGTCGAACGACCTCGTACCGCTCGACGTGGACGCCGTGGTGTTCTGGATGGTGCACGATGCCGAGAAGGCGTGCGTGGCCGTGGACGACTACGCGCATCAGCTGCTGCTGTCCGCGCAGACCATCCTGCGCGATGCCATCGGCCGGGCGACCGCCGCCGAGGTGACGGCGCGCCGCGATCAGCTCGATCGCGAACTCAAGCGCCTGCTTGAGGAGAAGGTGTCGGCGTGGGGCATCACGGTGCTGTCGGTGGAGGTGCGCAACATCCTGCTGCCTGAAGAGTTGCAGGAGGTCATGTCGCTTGAAGCGCAGGCCGAGCAGAAAAAGAAAGCGCGCCTGATCCTCATGGAGGCCGAGTCTGAAATCTCGGCGATGATCGAGGGCTACGCGCACACCTACGATGACAATACCGCCCTTGAGCTGCGGAAAATGTACCTGTTGTACGAAGGCGTCAAGGAGGGGAAGGGCACCGTGGTGGTGCCGAGCTCCTGGAACGAAGGCTTCGCCGACAAGGTTGCGGAGGACGCGGGAAAGTAGGGCAGGAGGGGGCTTCCTCCCTCCCATCCATCCTCAAACAAGATAGCTCTCCCCGGTTCCGGCTCTTGACTTTTCATATGAAAAGTATTTTCATATGAAAAGTAGGGGTTGGCCAATCCTGTACGGGCAAGAGGGTTTCCTTGAAGTGCGTGCGCGTCCGGTGTTCCCGTGCGTGCGCGTCCTGAAGTTCGAAGGGGGAGAAATGTCTTGGACGAATGAACCATCAGGTCTCACGCGGCGAAGCTTCCTGAAGTCGACCGCGGTGGTGGCAGGAGGGCTGTGGGCGGGCACTGCGCTTGGTTGCGCTCCCAGCAAGCAGGCTGAAGACGGTTCCGATGCTGCAACGCAGCAGGTCAACGAAGAGCACTACAACGTATGCTGCCGCCCGAACTGCTTCAACACGTGCATGATGACGGCGACGGTGCGCGACGGCAAGCTGGTGAAGACGGCTCCGGCCGACTTCCCGAACAAGGAGTTCAACCGCATCTGCCTGCGTGGCCTGGTCAGCAACGAGAACATCTACCATCCCGATCGCGTGCTCTATCCCATGAAGCAGACGGGCGAGCGCGGAAGCGACAAGTGGGAGCGCGTGAGCTGGGACGACGCGATCAACGACATCGCCACGAAGATCAAGGGCTATCGCAAGGATTTCGGCGATTCGTCCATCTTCAAAACGTCCGGTTCAAGCGTGTACCATGCCACGAGCGGCACGCCGGGCAAGCTGTTCGGCACCATCAACGCCTGCACGATGAGCGGTCCGCTCGATGCCGGCAACATGTACGGCATCATGCGCGTGTTCGGGTACGGCGGCGCGCCGTGGCCGGGCAACGATCAACGCGACTACGTGAACGCGAAGAACCTGTTCCTGTGGTGCAACAACCTCACCGACGCGCAAATCCAGGACTGGCACTTCGTCGCCGACGCCATCGAAGCAGGCACGAACGTCATCTGCATCGATCCCATCTACACGCAGATGGCCGCGAAGTCGCACAAGTGGGTGCCCATCCGCCCCGGCGCCGACCTGCAGCTCATCATGTCCATGATGTACGTCATGCTTGACGAAGACCTCGTGGACTGGGACTTCGTGAAGGAGCACACGGTGGCCCCCTTCCTCGTGAAGGATGCCGACGGCCTGTTCCTGCGCATGAGCGATCTGGGCGTCGAGCCCACCGAAGGCCCCGTCGACCCCACGACGGGCAAGCCGACCGTGGTCGACCCGTACGCGGTGTGGGACGAGGCGGCGGGCACGGCAGCCGAGCTTTCAACCGTGGCGGCTCCGGCCCTCGAAGGCGCGTTCGACGTTGAGGGCACGCCGGTTCACACGGCGTTCTCCCTGTTGAAAGATGAGATCATGAAGTACGCGCCGGCGCAGGCGTCGCAGATGTGCGACGTGCCGGAAGACGTCATCGTGGAGCTGGCGCACCTCGCGTGCGACGGCCCCGTCACCCATCGCGTGGGGTGGGGCACGCAGGCCTACGACAACGGCCTCGCTCCGCACGTGGCCGGTGCCACGATGGCCGCACTCGCAGGTCAGCTGGGCAAGCCGGGCGCGAACTACAGCTCTGCCGTGTGGATGTCGTGGGCCGGCGGCAACAAGGCCGCCACGACGCCCGAGCAGCCGGCGACGTCGCCCACCATCGCGTACATGAACATGCCCGAAGTCTTCGAGAGCGGTCAGTACCTCGGCGAGGACATCAAGCCGAAGGCGCTGTGGGTGTACTCCGGCAACCCGCTGTGCACGTGGTGCGACACGAACACGCTGCGCGACGACATCTTCGCCAAATTCGAGCTGGTGGTCACCGTGGACTACATGATGACCGATACGGCGCGCTACTCCGACTACGTGCTGCCCTGCGCGCACTGGTTCGAGTACGAAGACGCCATCACCAGCGGAAACACGTTCCACATCATCCACTCCGAGAAGGCCATCGAGCCTTTGGGCGAGGCGCTGTGCGACCTCGACATCATGCGCAAGCTGGCTGCCGCGCTCGAGCTGCCGGACGATCTGTTCCCTGAGAGCAACGAGGCGTTCCTGCGCGAATACTTCGACAGCGAGCTGGCCGAGAAGCAGGGCATCACGTACGACGCCCTGTGCGAGAAGAACGCCATCCACGCCTGGGGCGACCACTTCATGCAGTGGCAGGATTTCAAGTTCGCCACCCCGTCCGGGCGCGCGGAGTTCTACGTGGAGAAGCCGACGGCGTACGGCGTGGTGTCCGGGAAAACGCCCGACCTGTCGCGCGAGCACCTTCCCACCTGGTTCGAGCCGCGCGAGGCGTGGCCGACGAACCCGCTGCACGAGCAGTACCCGTTCGTGCTCATGTCCGAGCGCCCACGCTTCCGCGTGCACGGGCAGTGGGCGTACAACCGCATCCTGCGCGAGCTCGACCCCGAGCCCACGGTGAAGATGAACCCGGCGGACGCCGCCGAGGCCGGCCTGGCCGACGGCACGCTGGTGGAGTGCTACAACGACCACGGCCATGCGGTGGCGAAGCTCGTGCTCAACGAGGCCATCCGTCCGGGTACCCTTGTGTACCCGAAGAGCTGGCAGTCCGATCAGCATGTGGCGGGCGGGTGGTCCGAGCCGCTGTCGCGCGAGACCGACGCCGTGTTGGTGAACCAGAGCTTCATGGACTGCTTGGTGGGCATTCGCGCCTGGAAGGGAGCTGAATAACGATGACGCAGTATGGAATGGTTATCGACGTCAACCGTTGCGTTGCGTGCAACACGTGCGTCGTGGGGTGCAAGGTTGAGAACAACCTGCCCAAGGATATGTGGTGGAACAAGGTGGTCAACGAGGGCGGCGAGAATCCCGATTCGCCGGCGGGCACGTACGGCGGCGAGATGAGCATGCATTCGTACACGCTGGCCTGCCAGCATTGCGACGACCCGGCGTGCGTGGCGGTGTGCCCGGCCGGGGCGACGTACAAGGATACGGAAACGGGCATCGTGCTGCAGGAGGCCGACAAGTGCATCGGCTGCGGCCTGTGCCTGGAAGCGTGCCCCTACGACGTGCGCAAGCTGCAGGAGGGCGATCCGGTGCAGTACGCCGATTTCGGCTTTGGCGCGGCGGCCGCCCCGCAGCACGTGGCCGGCACGGCCGAGAAGTGCACGTTCTGCTACCACCGCGTGAAGGACGGCGACGTGCCGTTCTGCGTGGAAGTGTGTCCTGGTCGCGCGCGGTTCTTCGGCGACCTCGACGACCCGAATTCGGACGTGGCCAAGCTGGCCGCCCAGGCGAATGCCGAGCAGATGCTGTCCGAAGCCGGTACCGGTCCGAACGTCTATTTGCTGCGCTAACCCTCGAACGCGCGGCGCCTTGCCCGATTTCCCTCCCTCCCGGGTAAGGCGCCGTCGCGATGGTGTGCGCGACGTGAGGAGGTGGTACTCGTGAGTCAAGTGGTAACGTTGGCGTTGGCGACGGCGTTCGTCGCCCTGTTTCGCAAGCCCATCAAGGCGCATCCGTCGGTATGGTACGTGGCGTCGGCTGCGGTGGCATGCGTCGGCGTATACTTCACGTACAGCCCCGCCGCAAGCGGGGCTGTACGTGCGCTCGCGTACGCAATTCAGAAGGGGCATCTGGGGTTCGCGTTTCTCGTTGTGGTGATGTTCGTAGGCGTGTTTCGCGACGGGTCGGCGGTGCGCAAGGCGCTGCAGCCCATTCGCGGCGAGCTGTCCATCATCGCTACCATCCTGATGACGGCCCACGTGGTGCCGTACGTGGCCAGCTACGCGAGCATGGCGGGTTCGCTCGGGTCGCTCAAGCCCAGCGTGTTGGCGTCTCTCGGCATTGCCGCGGTGATCATCGTGCTGCTGGCGGTGTTGGCCGTCACGTCGCTGCGGGCGGTCAAGCAGGCCATGCAGGCGAACTCGTGGAAGCGGGTGCAGTGGCTGGCGTACGTGTTCTTCGGCCTCATCTTCTTCCACATGCTGGGGTACATGCTGGTGCCCGTGCGCGCGGGTTCGCCGGAGCCTACGATAACGCTCGCGTTTTACGTGGTAGTCTATGCAACGTATGCAGGAGCGCGCGTGCGGAAGCTGATGATGGACCGCGGCGCGATGAGAAAGGGGATGGAAGATGGGTGCTGACATGCCGATAGGCGGCGGCGAAGATACGGCCGAGATGGCCGGGACGGCGGAGGCGAACGAGGCGCGCGCGGCGGCGTGGGAGCTGGCTGCGTTCAGCTTCCGCTACCCCACGGCCGAGCTGGTTGAGGCCGTTGACGCGGGGGAGTGGGCGGCGGCCGCACGCGAGATTGCGGCGGCGCTCGAGGTTGAGCTGCCGGAAGGGTTCGGCGACGAGGGAATCGAAGGCGACGATGCCGCGACGCGCCTCACCACGCTGCGCGTGGAGGCGACGCGCCTGTTCGTGGGTTCGCCGCTGCCGGCGGTCAGCCCGTACGAGGGCGTGTGGCGTGCGGAAGCCGAGGGCGTGCAGCCGCTGCTCTACGTGAACCCGCATGCAATGGCGGTGGAGCGCTTCATGAAGTCGTGCGGTCTCGATCGGCCTGCGGGCACGAACGAGCCGCTCGATCACGTTGCCACGGAGTGCGAACTCTTGGAGCACCTCTCGCTCCGTACGCTCAATCCAGCGTTGGACGAGGATTCGCCGCTGCCTGCGCCAACCGACCTGCCGGGCGGCTCGCCCGAAGCGGCGTACGGGGCGTTCGTCGCCGAGCATGTGGCAGCGTGGATGCCCGGGTTCGTCGAAGCCGTGCGGGCCGAGGCGCGCGTGCCCTTCTACCGCGATGCGGCCGCGTTCTTGGGCGCGCTCGTCTAGGAACGTTGGGGCGCGCCGGCGAGAGCGTCGGCGCGCCCGATGGTTGCTAGGGCTGCATCGGCTGCACAGGCGGCATGGGCGGCTGGTAGGGCGGCATGGGCTGCTGCGGGGCGCGCAGCTTGTTGAGGTACACGGCCGAGCCGATGAGCAGGCCCATTGTGATGAGGTTGCCGCACAGCAGCGAGAGGATGGCGCCGGCGATGCTCCAGCCGAACGCCGTGGTGCGCGTCTGCGGGCGCGTGCAGCTGCGCAGGCCGATGATGCCGGCCACTAGCACCACGATGTGGCCGATGGCCAGCCACGCCACCCCGAGGGCGGCAAGCCCGAGTCCCAACATGGTGACCACGAGGGCGGCTTCCGTATCGCCGTGATACGCCAGCGCTTCCATGAATTCCGGATCGTTGTGGGCGACGATGAACGACGCATTCGGGTCGGCCAGCATCGCGCCGCCCACCCCCAACACGAAGAACAGCAGCAGGCATCCCGCCAACGCCACCGCTGACAGCACGATAACGGCAATACTCAGACCGCGAACCATCCGTTCGTCGGGGTTCAGCATGAGGTATCCTTTCCTGAGGCAATCGCTGGTAGTAGTATACGGTACATTGCAAACGAAACGACAAAACGTGATCGCATCGTGGAAAGGATCGCTCATGGAGAACTTCGAGTTCGTGTCGCCAACTCACTTCGTGTTTGGCAAAGGCGCGGAAGAGCAAGTGGGCACGAAACTGGCCGAACGCGGCGCGCGCAAGGCGCTGCTGCACTTCGGCGGGCAGAGCGCGGTCAAGAGCGGTCTCATCGATCGCGTGAAGGCATCGCTCGACGCGCAGGGCATCGAGCACGTGGAGCTGGGCGGCGTGCGCCCGAACCCTGAGATCACGCTCGTGCGCGAGGGCGTGGCGCTGTGCAAGGAGCACGACATCGACTGGGTGCTTGCCGTGGGCGGCGGCTCGGTCATCGACTCGGCGAAGGCCATCGCCGTGGGCGCGCACTACGACGGCGATGTGTGGGACTTCTTCGAGACGAAGCAGCAGACCAACGACGTGCTGCCCATTGCCGTGGTGCTCACCATCCCGGCCGCCGGCAGCGAGGCATCGAAGAACACCGTCGTGTCGAACGACGAGTTGCAGCTGAAGTCGGGCTACCCGAACAACGCGCAGCGTCCGAAGCTCGCGTTCATGAATCCCGAGCTCACGTTCACCCTGCCGCCGTTCCAAACGGCTGCCGGCCTCACCGACATGTTCTGCCACCTGCTCGAGCGCTTCTTCGACGACGTGGGCGCCGTGCCCGTAACGGACAACCTGTGCCTGTCGCTCATGAAGACCGTGCGCGCCGAAGCGCCGCGCGTCATGGTGGACCCGGAGAACTACGACGCCCGCGCGAACGGTCATGTCGGGCCGGCATGCTGTGCCATCAGGGCCTCGCCGGCGTTGGTCCGCCACGAAGACTGGGCCACGCACGGCCTTGAGCACGAAGTGTCCGCGCTCTACCCCGAGATCACGCACGGCGCGGGCCTCGCCGCTCTGTTCCCGGCCTGGATGGAGTTCGTCTATTCCGAGAACCCGGGCCGCTTCGCCCACTACGGTCGCGAGGTGTTCGGCCGTCGCTCCCACCGGCGACGTCGATGCCGACGCGCTGTCGGCCATCGACGAGACGCGCGCATTCTTCGCCTCGCTCGGCATGCCCACGACGCTCGCCGAGCTCGACGTGGAAGAGGATGACATCGAGAAGCTCATCCCCACGCTCAAGGAGAACAAGGGCGAACCCTTCGGCAGCTTCAAAAAGCTCACCATGGACGACGCCCGGGAAATCTACCGCCTCGCGCTGTAGCGGCTTGCTTTCGGCTCGCGCATTCGTATAATAGAGGCGAGCCGCAGGGTGCGTTAACTCCCCACGGCTCTCGAATCGCTTCGGCGGTTTGGCTTTGGCTTACGGCTCCTTGTCCTCGCGGATCGGGAGCCGCTCCAGTATTACGGTCAAAAAACTCCAGCAAACTGGATACAAACTCAAGGATAGCCGCTATCAAGGCCAAAACGGTCATGGCTTCCACCTCCCTCCTTTGAGGTCCCTCACTCGGGAACATCGGGTGAAAAGGGGTGTGGTGCCGTGCCGCCTCTGCGGTTCGTACCTTCTATCATAACGACGCCATCCAGCGCATCGATGGCGTGCATCCAGCGCGGATTCCTCTCGTTCCTTCTTGGAGCCTACGCGTTTCGAGCGTGCATCGATCGTCGGTCTCGCGGGTATCTAGCGTGCTTTCTGCGTACGTGTCGGCAGAATCGAGCGCAATTCCAGCCCACCTACATAAAGCAGCTTGCTGCGATGACGATGGCGGTGGTCAGCAGGCCGGACACGGCTATCGATACGCCGCTCATGGCGCCCTCGAGCTCGCCCATCTCGAGCGCCTTCGTCGTGCCCACGGCATGGCTGCACGTGCCGATAGCCACGCCTTTGGCAATGCCGTCGCGCACGCGGAACAGGCGCGCCATAAGCGGGGCGGTGATGGCGCCCAGAATGCCGGTGACGATGACGGCCGCCACGGTGATGGACGTGATACCGCCCAGCTGCTGCGACACGGCGATGGCGATGGGCGTGGTCACCGACTTCGGGATGAACGACAGCGCCAGCGCATCATCGAGGCCCAGCAGCTTGCATAGCGCATACGCGCTGGTCATCGACACGAGCGATCCTACGAGGCAGCCGGCGAAGATGGGGACGAAGTGGTCTTTGAGCGTCTGACGCTGCCGGTACACCGAGTACGCCAGCGCCACGGTTGCCGGCCCCAGCAGGAACGAGATGAGCTGCACGCTCTGCTCGTACGATTCCAGCGGGATATGCAGTGCCACGAGCAGCCCGATGATGCAGGCGACGGTGACCAGCAGGGGGTTGAGCAGCGGCGACTTCACGCGCTCGTACAGCAGCACCGACAGCTTGAACACCGCGAACGATGCCACCGTGCCCAGCAGCAGCGTGAGAACAACTTGCGCCATGCGACTACGCCTCCTCGTCCGTTGCCGTTACCGTTGCCGTTGCGCCCGCGGAGGAGCCGCGGCGCGCCATCAGCCGCGACACGAGCATGACGGTGTACGAGGTGGCCAGAAACACGAGCACCGTCGTCACCACGCACACGAGCGCGAACTTCGCCGCATTGCCCTCGAGCAGCGAGAAGCACCCCATGATGGCCACGCCGGCGGGAATGAAGAACAGCGACATGTTGTCCAGCAGGCAGTCGCACGCGTCGCCCACGTGCCGCGCTTTCACGAGGCCCGTGCCCAGCAGCACGAGCAGCAGCACCATGCCCACGATGTTTCCCGGCAGATGGACGGGCAGCACCGAGGCGAGCGCGCATCCCGCCGCGTACACGGCAACCACCACGGCCAGCTGCGCGATGAGCCGGGCGCCCCGCTTTCCTCCCCGCACTGCTTTCGAGCGCCACGAGGCGCGATGGGTGGAGGGTGCGACGGCGCACCCGGAGACGCCCGAAGCGGCGTCGGTCTGCTGTTCCATGGTAAAAGAATCCTCACAAGTATGCGGAGGCGCGCCGATGCGCAATGCCCCGCCCGTTTTTTGCCGGGCCCATTGTACGGCTGCGCAAGCGATTCGCCGCGCTTTGTTACCAGAATTCACGCAAGCGGCACCGCCGGAATCCGGCGTGCCGCAGAGGTCGTGCGCGAAGGACGCGTGCTAGTCTTTGTTGCCCACCAGGGCGTTGACCAGCGCCGAGACGACGCTGATAACGATGGAGGCCACAAACGCGCTGCCGAACGAGTCGATGATGAGCCCCACCTGGAAAATCCCGTTCGCAAGCCACGCCGCGATGTAGAGCATGAGCGTGTTCACCACGAGGTAGAAGATGCCCAGCGTGATCACGCTGATGGGAAGGCTGAGCAGTTGCATGATAGGTTTGATGCTGATGTTGATCAGCGACAGGATGAGGCCGAAGATGGCGATGCCCACCCACGCGTCCGTGCCGCCCAGAAGCTCGATGCCCGGCACGATCCACACGGCCACGCCCACGGCGACGGCCGTCACGAGCCAGCGAATGATAAAGTTCATGACATGCTCCTTGACGTTGTGCGATATATGCACCGGACTATACCACTCCCGCGCATACGCCAAGGTCTTCGGTCATAGAGCCGTCAACTAGCGCCGTGCGGGGACCCGTGCGCACGGGTCCCCGCACATGTCCGGGCTGCCGACGCTACAGCACCTGAATGGTTCCGGTGGCCATGAGCGCAATCGACACCACCATGAGCACGACGATGACCGCTGCGATGACCTTGTCCGCGCGGTTCGGCAGCATCGCCTCGCCGCGTTCATGCTGCCCGATGGCGTACACGATGATACCGGGTGCGAACAGAATGGTGGTGATCATGATGCCCACGAATCCCGCCGCCCATACGAGGAACACCGTGTACACGAAGCCCACCGTGCCGAACACGCGTGCCTTCTTCACCTGATCAGGGGTCAGATGCTCCTTCTTCCAGGCGATTTTCATGTAGTATGCCGCCGAGCACACGTAGGGGATGAGGATGGTGGACACGGCGCATGCGTAGAAGAACTGGTACGTGGATTCCGAGAACACCGACACGATGAGGAACAGCTGCGTGATGCCGGCCGAGATGAGCACGGTCACGATGGGCGCGCCGTTCTTGTTCGTTTTGGCGAACGACTTCGGGAACACGCCCTGACGCGCCGCCTCGAACGGCGTCTCCGCCGCGATGATCACGTACCCCAGCATGGCGCCGAGCAGCGACAACACCACGCCCAGGTTCACGATGCCCGCACCGACGGGACCGATGGCGTGCTCGAGGATGCCGGCCATCGACGGCGTGGCAAGCTCGGCCATCTGCGCGCGCGGCATGACGCCCATGCTCTCAAGCGAGATGATGAGGTACAGCACGAACACCGAGATGAAGCCGATCACCGTGGCGCGGCCGACGTCGCGGGCGTACTTCGCGCGCCCCGAGATGACTACGGCGCCTTCGATGCCGGTGAACACCCACACGAGCGCGATCATGGTGGAGATGATCTGCGTACCAAGGTCGGGTCCGCCCGCTTCACCCCAGAAGTTCTCCATGAAGATGGCGGGATCGAACTTGCCCAGCAGCGCGATGGACAGCACGAACAGCGCAAGCGGCACGAGCTTCGCGATGGTCACGATGACGTTGATGCCGGCGGCTTCCTTCACGCCGCGTGCCACGAGCCACACGAGCAGCCATAGAAACGCCGAGGCGCACAGGCACGACAGGAGGTTGTTGCCGCTTTCGAACGGGTGGAAGAAGTATCCGAGCGCCGAGAACAGCAGGATGGCGAACGACACGTTCGACAGGCACGCCGACACCCAGTAGCCCCAGGCCGAGTTGAACCCGACGTAGTCGCCGAAGCCGGCCGCGGCGTACGCGTAGATGCCGCCGGTGAGGTCGGGGCGGGCCTGCGACAGCCCGTTGAAGCACATCATGAGCGAGAACACACCCACGAAGCAGATGGCCCAGCTGATGAGCACGGCGCCGGTGCTCGCTCCGCCGGCGGCCATGTCGCCGGCAAGGGCGAAAATGCCTCCGCAGATGCTAGCCGTGATCACCATCATGGTGAGGCGGAACAGGTCGAGGCCGTTCGGGTCGATGATCAGGCCTTTGTCGGAAGACTTTAAGGCAGCACGAGACATGGCCCCTCCTTTCAAGGGGGTAGCAGGGAATGCTGACGCCAGACGCAAAGGTGCGTGCGTCAGAAAAAGGAAGGCGCGCCGGGCAAGAGCCGCAGCGCGCCGTATGCGGCGATAAAATAGAGTAAGAGACAGGCTGTTTGTGGCGAGTCGGATAGCCGTGAAGGTTCCGGGGGCTTGAGCTAAGCGGCCTTGTGGGCCGTGTGCGAAGGCCCCCGGGTTCTGAACGGCAAGGCGGCCGCCACAAACAGCCGTCAGGTTAGAAGCGAAGCGAGTCGAAAGATCCCGCTCAGGATGACAAGGGACTAAAAACGGAGGCTGAGGCAGCTCAGACCGCCGTCGAGCTTGCGATACTCGGACGTGTCGACGGTGATCGTCTCGTAGCCGGCGTCCTGCACGGCCTTGAGCACGGTGGGGTAGCCCTCGGGCACGATGACGGTGCCGTTGACCCAGATGCAGTTGGCGGCGTAGGCCTCGTCCTCGGGAATCTCGATGCGGTTGTACTGCTCGAAGTCGGGCTTCGTCACGAATTCGCCGGACACCAGCATGTTGCCGTCTTCCAGGTAGTTCACGCCCGTCTTCAGGTGCAGTACGTACTCGAGCGGCACCTCGGAGCCCTCGAGGCCCCAGCCTTCGAGGATCTCGAAGAACTGGCGGATGCCCTCTTCGTTCGTACGGGCGGAGCGGCCGACGTAGAAATGATCGCCCACCATCATGACGTCGCCGCCGTCGAGCGTGCCCGGATTCTCGATGTGCTTCACATGCTCGTCGTCGAAGAATTTGCGCACGGCCGGCTCGATCTCGTCCTTCTCGCCGTTGCGGCTGTCGGCGCCCGGGTTCGTGATGATGGCGCCCTTGCGGGTGATGACCGCGGGGTCCTCCACGAAGCAGGAGTCGGGGAACTGCTCGAGGGCCGGCAGGACGGTCACTTCAACGCCGCACTCCTTGAGGGCTGCGATGTAGTCGTCGTGCTGCTTGAGCGCCAGCTCGTAGTCGGGCTGACCCAGCTCGGGGGCAGAGGTGATGCCCTCAACCATGGACTTGGCCGGACGGCGGACGATGACGTTGGAGAACTTGGTCATAACGGAATCCTTTCGTGAGCGATTATTTCCGTTCGTTCCTATGCCGCACATTGTATTCTGTATATTGTATACAATCAAGAGGATGGGGAAAGTTTTTTCGACTTGTTGAAAAGAGAGAGAAGAACCTGTTTCTTGCGCGTTCGCCTCGCCCTCGCCCCCCCCCCCTTTTTTTTTTCTTGCACGCTCGCCTCACCTCATTGCGCCCGCGGAATTACGTGTGGTTCGCACAACAATACGCGGGCGCAACGCAAGTCCTCCGCTTGCGCCCGCGCTGGCATATGCGCTCCGTCGGTATCTCCGCGGTCGCAAGGTGGATAGGGTCGGTCCATTCCGCAATCGCAAGGTGGCTGCCCCCCCCACTCGCCACTCCCACTTCACCAATCGCTTCCCCCGCATGTGGTATATTGGTATACACCGTAGCCGTACGACAGGCGGAAGATATGACGAACGAGTACCGATCGCTCAAGGACCATGTGTACAACCACATCGTCGATCTCATCGACGGCGGAACCCTCGCCGACGACCATAAAATCAGCGAGCAGCAGATATGCGACGCCCTCGGCGTGAGCCGCACGCCGGTGCGCGAGGCCCTCATTCAGCTTGCCGCCGACGGCTACCTGGAAAACGTGCCGCGCAAGGGCTTCTACGTCAAGCGCGTCACCGAGGACAGCGCCCGCGAAATCGTGGAGATCATCGGGCCGCTCGACGGCCGCGCCGCGCTGCTCGCCGTCGACGAGATGACCGACGACGACATTGCGCAGCTTCAGTTTCTGCACGGTTCCATGCAGCTTGCCATCGACAAGGGCCTCTACAAGAAGTACGACGACCTTCAGCATGATTTCCACGATTGCTACGTGAGCAAGTGCGGAAACTCGCGCCTGATCAGCCTCATTCATCAGATGAACCGCTACTTCATGAAGCGCGAATACGCCAACGTGATGGAAGACGAGCTTGACGGCCTGCTGCGCATGGCCAACGAGGAGCACGCCGAAATCGTCAGGCTTTTCGAGCAGCGCGACGGCGACGAGCTGCAACGGTTTATTCGCGACGTCCATTGGAGCATCGACAATGCCAAGTTCCTCGTCTGGTAGCGGCGCGCGTCCCGCGTCGGCGCCCGCCTGCCCCGTCGAGCGCGCGTGCGGGGCGTGCCAGCACATCAGCGTTCCGTACGAAACGCAACTCGCGCGCAAGAACAAGCAGGTGGCGCAGCTCTTCGCCCATGTCGTTGACGCGTCGGTGCTGCGCCCCATCATCGGCATGGACGACCCGTTCCACTACCGCAACAAGGTGGTGTCGCCGTACGCGCCCGGGCGCAAGCTGCAAGACGCCGGCGGCGCGAAGGGCGGCAAGCGCGGGCAGAAGCCGCGCCACGAGATTCTGTGCGGCATGTACGCGGCGGGTTCGCACCGCATCGTGCCCACCGATGGCTGCCTCATTGAAAACGAGGAGGCGAAGCGCATCATCCGCGCTGTTCGCGGGCTCATGCCGCGCTTCGGCATCGAGCCGTACCGCGAGGACACCGGCACGGGCTTCATGCGCCATGCCGTCGTGCGCGTGGGCCACACAAGTGGCGAAATTCTCGTGACGCTCGTGACGAACGGCCGCGAGTTCCCCGGCTCGAAGGCGTTTTGCCGCGAGCTCGCGCGTCGCTGCCCCCGCATCACGTCCGTCGTGCAGAACGTGAACGAGCGCCAAACGAACGTCATCCTGGGCAACCGCGAGCAGACGCTGTACGGGCCGGGCTTTATCCTGGACAAGCTGTGCGGCTTGAGCTTCCGCATCTCGTCGCAATCGTTTTACCAGGTGAACGCCGTGCAAACCGAGGTGCTATACGAGCGCGCCATCGAATTGGCGGGATTCACGGGCACCGAGACGGCCATCGACGCGTATTGCGGCACGGGCACCATCGGCCTCGTGGCTGCGAAGCGCGGCGCCGCGCAGGTGATTGGCGTGGACACCGTGGCGTCGGCCGTGCGCGACGCGCGCGAGAACGCCAAGCACAACGGCGTGGAGAACGCTCGGTTCGTGGTGGGCGATGCGGGCGCTTTCATGCGCGAGTGCGCCGCCGAGGGGCAGCCCGTCGACGTGCTGCTCATGGACCCGCCGCGCGCGGGCGCGAGTGAGGAATTCCTCGCCGCTGCCGTGACGCTTGCGCCCCGACGCATCGTCTACATCTCCTGCAACCCCGAGACGCAGGTGCGCGACGTGGGCTACCTGCGCACGCACGGCTTCGCAGTGCGCGCGGTGCAACCGGTGGACATGTTTCCCCATACGGACCATATTGAGACAATCGCGCTGATGGAGCGCGTGGAGGACGCCCCTGAAAGGAGCGTACGATGAGCGAGCACGACCAGGAGCAGGCCTCCGCTTCCGACGACAAGCCCTCAGAAAAAGCCGCGCCCCTGCTTCGGCACGACGCGCCGACGGCTGCCGACGACCATCATGGCGGCATGGCCGACCTGCACAGCTTCGTGTTCGACAGCGTGCTGGAAGGCATGCGCACGAGCATTTACGTGACCGATCCCGCTACGGATCGCATTCTGTATATGAACGGGTTCATGAAGCACGACTACGGCGTGGAAGATCCCGAAGGCAAGGTGTGCTGGCAGGTGCTGCAGCGCGGCCTGACGGAACGCTGCGCGTTTTGCCCGGTGGGCGAGCTGCTGAGCTGCGGCGAAGAAGCGCCGCTGGTGGAATGGGACGAGGAGAGCCCCGTCACCGGTCGCACGTATCGCAACTACGACAGCCTGGTGACCTGGATTGACGGCTCGCGCGTGCATCTGCAGCAGTCCGTGGACATCACGGCGCTCGTGTCGGCGAGCACCGACGAGCTGACGGGCATGCTGTCGCGCCGGGCGGGCAAGGAACGCCTGGCCATCACGCTGGGCCGCGCGGCGGTCGAAGGCGAGGACGTGTCCGTTGCGCTCTACGACATCAACCGCCTCAAAGAGGTGAACGATCTCTGCGGGCATGCCGAAGGCGACTACCTCATCCGCTCGGCTGCGAACGCCGTGCGCCGCGAGTTCGGCCCGAACGATTACGGCTTTCGCCTGAGCGGCGACGAGTTCGTCTGCGTGTTTTTGGGCGATGCGATGTCCGCGCGCCTGAAGATGGAACGCGCCCGTGCCGCGCTTGCCTCCCTGCCGCATCGCACCGATCCGGTGTACGACATGGGCTTTTGCTACGGCATCGCCGAGGTGGACCCCGATGCTCCGCTCGAGCTGTACGAGGTGCTGGCGCAGGCCGATCAGCGCATGTACGAGGAGAAGCGCCGCTACCATATCGACCGCAACATCAACGCGCTCATCTGCGCCGAGGAGTCCGGCACCGGCGTGTCCGTCGATCCGGATACGTTCACCTACGACGAAGACCGGCTCTACGATGCCCTCGTGGAGAGCACGGACGACTACCTTTATGTATGCAACATGAAGACGGGCGTGTTCCATTACCCGCGCGCGATGGTGGAGGAGTTCGACCTGCCGGGCGAAGTCATTGAGAACGCCGCCGCCGTGTGGGGCGCGAAGGTGCATCCCGACGATCGCCAGGCGTTCCTCGAGTCGAACCAGGAAATCACCGATGCGCGCACGACGCGCCATTGGGCCGAGTACCGCGCCATCAACCGCAAGGGCGAGTGGGTGCGCCTGCGCTGTCGCGGCCGGCTCATCCTCGATGCGAAGGGAAAGCCGCTGCTGTTCGCCGGGTTCATCGCGAACCTGGGGAAGAAGAGCAAGGTGGACCCGCTCACGGGCCTGTTCAACAAGTTCGAGTTCGAAGACGACGTGCGTCGCCGCATCGAGACGGAGCCCGATGGGGCCATCAGCCTCATGATGCTGGGCATCGACGACCTGCGCCACATCAACGACCGCTACGACCGCGCGTTCGGCGACGAGGTCATCCGCTTCGTCGCGCAGCGCATTCAGAGCTCGCTGCCCGAAGACGCGCGCGTGTACCGCTTGGACGGCGACGAGTTCGCCGTGCTCGTCAACGACGACATCGACGTGCTGCGCGGGGCGTATGCCCAGTTGGGCGGAATGTTCCAGCGTCAGCACGACCACAAGGGCCGCAAGTTCTACTGCACGTTGTCGGGCGGCATCGCGCAGTATCCCGGCGACGCGCAAACCTACGAGAGCCTCGTGAAGTACGCGAACTATGCGTTGGAGCACGCCAAGGGGCACGGCAAAAAGCGCTGCGTGAACTTCTCGCAGCCCATCCTGTCGGAGCGTACGCGCGAGCTCGAGCTCATGGAGCTGCTGCGCGACAGCGTTGAGAACAACTTCAAGGGCTTCAGCCTGTGCTATCAGCCGCAGGTGGAGGCGGCTACGGGACGCGTGGTGGGCGCCGAGGCGCTCGCGCGATGGCGCTGCGACGAGTACGGCGATCTGCCGCCGCTCGAATTCATCCCGCTGCTCGAAGAGAGCGGCCTCATCGTGCCGATGGGCGCGTGGGTGCTGCGGCGCGCCGTGGACACCTGCAAGAAGTGGCGCAAGGTGGTGCCGAACTTCACCATGAGCGTGAACCTGTCGTACCGTCAGCTCGACGAAGACGGCCTGGTCCCGCTCATCGTGGACACGCTGGAAGAGGCCGGTTTGCCGCCGGGAAGCCTCGTCGTGGAGATGACGGAAAGCCGGTTTGCCGACGATGCGAAGGTGACGCACGAGCTGTTCGACGAGCTGCGCATGCAGGGCGTGCGGGTGGCCATGGACGATTTCGGCACGGGCTACTCGTCGTTGGGCGTGTTGAAAACGTCGCCCGCCGACATCGTGAAAATCGACCGCGCCTTCATCCGCGATATCCGCACGAGCACGTTCGACGCGACGTTCATCCGATTCGTGGTGGAGCTGTGCCATGCGGTGGGCATCAGCGTGTGCCTGGAAGGCGTCGAAACCGACGAGGAATACGAAGTGGTGGGCGGCATGGGGCTCGACTACATTCAGGGCTTCCTGTTCGGTCGCCCGCTGCCCGAAGACGAATTCGAGCGGAGGTTTTTGGAGGGGAGCGTGTGATGACAGACGCGAACGATCTTGTCGCGCGCGTGGAGGCGACGCTTGCCGCGCGCGCTTTGGCCGGGGCGGATACGCCGGCGTTGCTGATGGTGTCGGGGGGCTCGGATTCCACGGCGCTTGCCTACCTGGCGCACGAGCTGCGCGAACGCGGTGCGCTCGGGCAGCTGGCCATGCTGCATGTCAACCATCAGCTGCGGGGTCAGGACGCCGACGACGATGCGCGCTTCGTGGCGCAGCTGGCCGAGCTGCTGGGCATCCCGCTGTTCTCGTGCGACATCGACATCGCGGGCGAGGCGCAGCGCACGGGCGAGAACGTGGAAGCCGTCGCTCGCCGCGAGCGCTACCTGGCGGCGAACGAGGCGCTCGAAAGCCTGTGCCTCCATGCGGCGGCTCCGTTGGTGGACGGCCGCATCCTCACGGCGCACACGTCCGACGACCGCGTGGAGAGCTTCTACATGCGCTCCATCGTGGGCACCGGCCCGGGCGGCTTCCGCGCGATGAAGTACCGCAACGGCCCCGTGGTGCGCCCGCTGCTCGACGTGAGCCGCGACGACCTGCGCGCCTACGTGTCGCAGCGCGAGCAGGCGGGCGAAGCCGTCGCGTGCGACGGCGAGGGCAACCTGTGGCGCGAGGACGCGACGAACGCGCATACCGACCGCTTCCGTGCCTTTGTGCGCCACGAGATCGTGCCGCGCGCGAAAGAGCGCAACCCGCAGCTGCTCGAGGTGCTGAGCCGCACGATGAACCTCATCGCCGACGAGGACGACATGCTGGAAAGCATGGTGGACGAGCTCATGGAGCGCCACGTGGCCTGGACCGAGCAGGTGCCGGGCCGCGCGCCGGACTTCGATGCCGGTTGCGTGCTGGCCCCCGCCTTCGGCGCGGAGCCGCTGCCGTTGCGCCGGCGCGCCGTGATGCGCACGCTGCAACTCATGCTCGGCCGCGAGGCGCGCGTGGAAACCGCCTCGGTGCAGGCCGTGCTCGACGCTTACGACACGGCGGACGGCGCCCCTCGCGGCGGCTACGTGACCAACATCCAGGGCGACCTCGCCGTGAGCGCGAACAAGCACGGCGTGCGCCTCGAGCCCATGCCCGCCTACCGAGCCCGCCGCAAACGCGCCTGACGGGTTGTCGCCGGCGCGAGTTGCGTTACAATGCGGGGCATGGAAAACGAAGAGAACACTCAACCCGACGCGATGCCCGCCCTTGATGTGGTGCTGGCAAGCGCGTCTCCGCGTCGCAAGCAGCTGCTTGCGGACGCCGGCGTGCGCTTCGTCGTGCACGCATCCGACGTGGACGAAAGCCTTGAGCCCGACCTGTTGGCCGACCCGCCCGAGGCGTGCAAGAAGCTGGCCGAACGCAAGGCCGGCGCCGTGGTGCAGGAAGTGCTGGCCGAGGACTACACCGGCATGGCTGCCGTCATCGGCGCGGACACCATGGTGGTGTGCGAGGGTGAAATCTTCGGCAAACCCGTGAGCTTGTCCGACGCGAAGCGCATGCTGCGTCGCCTGTCGGGGCGCACGCACGAGGTGCTCACCGCCGTGTCGGTGTGGATGGTGGCCGCTCCCGAGCCCGAGAAGATCTCGCTGGGCTTCCGCACGTTCGTCGATCGGTCGGCCGTGACGTTCCATGAGCTCACCGACGAGCAGATTGCCGATTACCTGCGCAAAGGCGAATCGTTCGACAAGGCGGGCGCCTACGCCGTGCAGGGGGCCGGCGCCGATCTCGTCGCGCGCGTGGATGGCGCGCTAGACACCGTCATCGGCCTGCCCGTCACCCGCCTGCTCAAGGAGTTCCCGGACCTTGCAGGTTCGCCGTCCTAACGGACGGCGAAGTGCTCGACGCTGCGACGCGAAGCTAGTCCCTTTAGGGGCGACGCGCCCTGGCACCCAATCTCGTGGCGAGGTCGAGGACTCGCGTACCGAAGTACGCCACGCCCTCGCCCTCCCCACGATCTCGGGCACCAGGGCGCCTCTCGCTGACGTACTGCGCCAACCCATGATGTTTACAGCCTATTGTCCCAGTTCCCACGGTGAAATGTAAAAATCGTGGCATGTGGGCTGGCGTTACCGTATCGTCTCCTTTTCCCGTGACGGCAATGGTACACTAACCGAACTCAAGGTAAGCGTGACGCTTTCGCCCTCTGATCACGTACTTCGATCAGGGACGATGGCAGATGCAAACGCGATGAAGAGGTTAGGAACGTGCACAACGACATTTCGGAGATTCTGTTCACCGAAGAGCAGATCGCAGAGCGTGTGAGCGAAATCGGTGCAGCAATCACCCGTGATTACGCCGACGCAGCAGACGAGGGCATCGTCCTCATATCGGTACTGCGCGGCGCCGCCATCTTCATGGCGGACCTCGCGCGTCAAATCGAGCTTCCCTGCGAGATGGACTACATGGCCATTTCGTCGTACGGCAACGGGGCCAAAAGCTCCGGCGTCGTGCGCATCCTGAAGGACTTGTCCTCCGAGATCGAGGGTCGTCACGTTGTCATCGCCGAGGACATCCTCGACTCTGGGCTTACCCTGACGTACTTGCTGAAAAACCTGGCGTCGCGTCGTCCGGCCTCGCTCGAAGTGGCCACGCTTCTGAGGAAGAAGACGCTCGCACAGGCGAAGATCGACTGCAAATATATAGGTTTCGAGTGCCCCGACGAATTCATCGTGGGATACGGGCTGGATTTTGCGGAGCGGTACCGCAACCTGCCCTACATCGGCATCTTGAAGCCGGAAGTCTATTAAAGAGGAACTATGCCACAGCCAAACAAACAATCGCAGTTCCAGCAACCCAGTCCGCGGACGACCATCATCTCGGTCATTCTGTTCATGCTGGTGGCCTTCTTCGTGGGCCAGCAGTTCATGAACATGTCTTCCACGAGCGCTACGCCCACCGACCGCCTCATCACGTCGGAGTTCGTGCAGGCGGTTGAGCAGGATCGCGCCACGAAGGTGGTGTACAACGCCGGCGACTACACGGTGTCGGGTTCGTACTATCCCGCCATCACGGCCGGGTCCACCGGCGCCGACGCCTTCAACGAGGCCTTCCAGGCGCTCAACGCGCGCATGGCCACGCTGAAGAACCCCGAGACGGGCAAGGCGCTTGGCGGCGTGGGCACCACCGACATCAAGCCGGCCACGCTGGGCGAGCCTCACAACTTCACGTCCACCTACTACGGCGGTTCGCTGGGCGACCTCATGGCTGCCCATCCCAACATTCCCTACGAGGTGTCGCTGCCGAGCCCCTTCCTTGAGCTGCTTGGCACGCTGCTGCCCATCGGCCTGATAGCCCTCGTGCTGCTGTTCTTCTTCTCGCAGATGCAGAAGGCGAACAACTCGCAGATGAGCTTCGGCAAGGCCAAGACGAAGAAATCCATCGAGGAGCGTCCGGACGTCAAGTTCACCGACGTTGCCGGTGTGGACGAGGCCGTCGAGGAAATGCAGGAGATCAAGGACTTCCTCGCGAACCCTGCGAAGTACCAGTCCATGGGCGCGAAGATTCCGCGCGGCTGCCTGCTGGTGGGCCCTCCGGGCACCGGCAAGACGCTGCTTGCGCGCGCCGTCGCCGGCGAGGCGGGCGTGCCGTTCTTCAGCATCTCCGGCTCCGACTTCGTGGAAATGTTCGTCGGCGTGGGCGCGTCCCGCGTGCGCGACCTGTTTCAGCAGGCGAAGGACGCCAGCCCGGCCATCATCTTCATCGACGAGATCGACGCGGTTGGCCGTCAGCGCGGTACCGGCCTCGGCGGCGGTCACGACGAGCGCGAGCAGACGCTCAACCAGCTGCTCGTTGAGATGGACGGCTTCGAGAGCAACGACTCCGTAGTGCTCATCGCCGCCACGAACCGTGCCGACGTCCTTGACCCGGCGCTGCTGCGCCCCGGCCGTTTCGACCGCCAGATCGTGGTGGACGCCCCCGACGTGAAGGGCCGCGAGAAGATCCTGCAGGTGCACTCGAAGGACAAGCCCATCGGCAGCGACGTCGACCTGACGAAGGTGGCCAAGCTCACGCCGGGCTTCACCGGCGCCGACCTGGCGAACCTCATGAACGAATCGGCGCTGCTCACGGCGCGTCGTGGCAAGAAGATCATCACGCAGCAGGAAGTGTCCGAGTCCATGGAGCGCGTCATTGCCGGACCGGAGCGCAAGGGCCGCGTGCTCGACGAGCAGACGAAGCACACCATCGCGTACCACGAGAGCGGTCACGCCCTGGTGGGTCACTCGCTGCCGCACGCCGATCCCGTGCACAAGATCTCGATCATCTCGCGCGGCCGTGCGTTGGGCTACACGCTGTCCATCCCCAAGGAGGACAAGGTGCTCAACTCGCTCGGCGAGATGCGCGACGAGCTGGCCGTGTTCATGGGCGGTCGCGTGGCGGAGGAAATCTTCTGCGACGACATCACCACGGGCGCATCGAACGACCTCGAGCGCGCCACGAAGATGGCCCGCGCCATCGTCACGCAGTACGGCATGAGCGCCGAGCTGGGCACGCAGGTGTTCGGCCAGCCGAACCACGAAGTGTTCCTGGGCCGCGACTACGGCAACACGCAGGACTACTCGGAGGAGACGGCGAAGCGCATCGACGACGAGGTTGCCCGCATCATGAAGGATGCGCACGATCGCGCCTACGAGATCCTCAGCAGCCATCGCGAGCAGATGGACCTTATGGCAAACGTGCTGCTCGAGCGCGAGACGGTGGAAGGCGAGGCCTGCCAGGCCCTGCTGGACAACACGTGGGACGAGTACCTGAACCACGAGAGCGACATCATTGCCGCCAAGGAAGCCGAAGAGCGTGCGGCGCGCGAGCGCGATGCGAAGCTGGCCGACCCGAATTGGAAGGAAGAGCCGGTGGAGCCGGGCGATCAGGACCCGAACCCGCCCTTCCGCGAGCCGTCCGACGAGGCTGAGGGAACCGACCCGCAGGAAGCCCCCAAACAGGAAGGCGACGAGACCGCACGATGATCTGGCGCTGCTCAACCTATGAATTCGACACGAGGATGCCCATCGTTATGGGCATCCTCAACGTTACCCCCGATTCCTTCTCCGACGGCGGACAGCATAACGCACTCGATGCCGCGCTCGCGCATGCCGACCGCATGCTGGAAGAAGGTGCCCGCATCATCGACGTGGGCGGGGAGTCCACCCGTCCCGGCGCCGCCCCGGTGAGCGTTGACGAAGAGCTCGCGCGCGTGCTGCCCGTGGTGGAAGCGCTGGCCGCGCGCGACGTGTGCGTGAGCATCGACACGCGGCACGCCGACGTGGCGCGCGCGTGCGTGGATGCGGGCGCGTCCATCGTGAACGATGTGTCCGGGTTCCGCGATCCGGCCATGGTGGACGCCGTGCGTGAAAGCGACTGCGGGTTGGTGGTCATGCACATGCAGGGCGACCCCTCGACGATGCAGAACGCGCCGGCGTACGACGATGTGGTTGTTGACGTGCGGGAATGGCTGCGCACGTGCGCGGCCGAGCTTGAGGCTGCAGGCGTTGCGCACGACCGCATCTGCATCGATCCGGGCCCTGGCTTCGGCAAGACGCCGTCGCAGACGCTCGAGCTGGTGCGCAACTTCCAGGAGTTCGTGCGCCTCGGCTATCCCGTCATGGTGGCCGTGTCGCGCAAAAGCTTCCTGGGATGGGCCTACCACATCGACGAGCCTGCCGCGCGCGACGAAGTGTCGGCTACCGAAGCGCTCATGGCCTGCGAGCTGGGCGCGAGCGTGGTGCGCACGCACAACGTGGCAGCGACGGTTGCAGCGCTCGAGGGGCTGCGGCCGTACGCGCTCATCGGCATGGGATGCAACGTGCCGCTGGTTGCATCGCCCGGCGAGGAACGCGAGGGCAAGCTGGCCATGCTCAACCAGGCCATCACCGAGCTGTGCTCGCTGCCCGACTCGCAGATCGTCGACATTTCCAGCTTCTACGAGAGCGAACCTGCCTACTTCCTCGATCAGGACCCGTTCGTCAACGCCGTGGTGCTGCTGCGCACGGGCATCCCGCCGAAGGAGCTGCTGGGTTACCTCCACGCCGTCGAGAACAGCCTGGGCCGCGTGCGCACCGTGGAGAACGGCCCGCGCACCTGCGACCTGGACATTCTGGACTACCAGCTGTACGTCGTGAACACCGACGTGCTCACCCTGCCGCACCCCCGCGTGCTCGAGCGCGACTTCGTGGTGAAGCCGCTGCTGGAAATCATGCCGGGACACGTGCTCGCCGATGGCGCGCCCGTGACGGAAGAGCACGTGACCGTAGGGAAGAGCGTTCGGTTGTGAGGGATGCGCCGGTCGCATCCCCCTATTGCGCCGGGGAAAGGTCTTCGGGACCTGCACCGTGCACCCCCGGCGCAATAAGGGGATGCGGGGGCGCTTCTTCCTTCCGCATCCTTTCTCTTGATGAAACTCCCTCTACCAACTCCGAGGTCAAGCGGGCGCTCGACGCGGGCGAAGCCGAAGGGCTTGTCGTGTGCGCGCGACGACAGGTGGCGGGATACGGGCGGCAGGGGCGCGCGTGGACGAGTCCCGAGGGCGGTCTCTATTGTTCGCTCTTGCTGCGGCCGGACGTGGACGCGGCCATCCTGCCCACGTTGAGCCTCGTCGTGGGCATGGCCGTGCGGCGGGCCGTTGCTTCCCTCGTTGATGCGGGCGCCGCGGAACGCGTCAAAATCAAGTGGCCGAACGACGTGGTGGTCGCGCAGAATGTTTCACGTGAAACATCTGTACGTGATGAAGCGTACTCGAAGCTTTGCGGCATCTCGCTCGAGGCGCACGGCGGCGGCGTGTGCGTGGGGGTGGGCGTGAACGTGGTGCCGCCCGCCGAGCGCCCCGACGTGGGCGGCAAGAACCGCGCCGCGTACGTGAGCGACCTGATGAGCTCCCCGGCTTCCATCGAGGACGTGCTCGAAGCCTTCCTCACCGCGTTCACTCCCTTGTACGATGCGTGGACAAGCGACGGCTTCGCCCCCTTGGTGGACGAGTTCAACGCGCATGCGAGCCTGCTCGGCCGCTCCGTGAGCGTGGTGGACCGATCCGGTGCGACGCTGTCGGCGGGCACGGTGGAACGCGTCGATGCCTGGGGACGCCTCCTGCTGCGCGACGAAGCCGGGGCCGAGATTCCCGTGTGCTCGGGGGAGGCCCACCTCGTATAAACGCACGCTTGTTTGTGTATGAATTATGTATATGAAACCCATGATTACGTGCTGTTTTCGTACAGGTTACAATATGCCGTTCCTCAGAATCAGAGAAGCGGAAAGGCAGCGACGAACGCATGGCAGCAGAAGCAACGAACCCCATCCTTGACCTGGCAGAAGAAAGCACGGGAGCCCCCGTGGGCATGGACCCGAAACGTCCTGCTCGCGACGATAAAGTAAGCCGCATGGGCACGGCGTCCATCCCGCGCCTCATCGTGGAATTCGCCATCCCGTCCATCTTGGGCATGTTGGTCAACGGCGCGTATAACGTTATCGACTCCGTATTCCTCGGGCAGGCCATGGGCGAAATCGGTCTCGCAACCGCCACGGTGGCCATGCCCATCATGACCGTGTTCATGGCTATCGCCATGCTGGTGGGCAACGGCGGCAACGCGCTTGCCGCGCTGCGCATGGGCGAGGGCAACCGCGTGGAAGCCGAGCGCAGCCTGGGCAACACCGTGTGCCTGTCCATCGTGTTCGCGGTGATCGTGGCGGTGGCCATGTTCATTCCCGCGTGCGTGAACGGCCTGCTCAGCGTGTCGGGCGCCACCCCCGAAGACTGGGAGTACGCGCGCTCGTTCATCCAGATCATCGCGTTGGGCTTCGTGTTCCAGTGCATCGGCATGGGCGTGAACAACTTCATCCGTACGGCCGGCGCGCCGAACCGCGCGCTGGGCACCATGATCATCGGCGCCGTGTCGTGCACCATCTTCAACTTCCTGTTCGTCATGGTGCTGGGCTGGGGCGTGCAGGGTAGCGCGCTGGCCACCGTGTGCGGCCAGGCCATCTCGTGTGCCACCGTGCTGTGGTACTTCACCATCACGAAGAACGTGCCCA